>ULKH01000417.1_pt1 | contig 43864 bp, 40 predicted proteins | sample 1951111 | NCBI WGS metagenome assembly ULKH01 (sample SAMEA4835496, study PRJEB28245) | human gut metagenome | biome: gut microbiome; material: fecal sample | place: Denmark | collected 2008
TGAATATGCTGAACGCGAAATATTTCATCTTCCCCTTGCAGGGCGGAGGCACGATGCCCGTGCAGAACCCATACGCAATGGGCAACGCCTGGTTTGTAGACGATGTGCGTTATGTAGGCAATGCCAATGAAGAGCTGGACAGCCTTGCAGCAGTTGACTTACGCAAGACAGCCGTAGTTAATCTTCAGTTTGCCGAGCAAGTAAAAGCTCCTTCACAAGCATCGGTTGCCGATTCGACACGCAGCATTATGTTCAAGCATTACGAACCGAACGAACTGACGTACGAAATCAGTTCACAAGCCGGAGGTACGGTGGTGTTCTCCGAAATCTATTATCCCGAATGGCAGGCTTTTGTGGATGGAGAGGAAGTTCCCGTAGGCAGAGCCGATTACGTGCTCCGTGCCATCAATGTCCCTGCCGGGAAGCATACCGTCCGTTTGCTTTTCGAGCCGAAATCGGTTACTATTACTGAAACTATTGCCTACTGTGCGCTGGGCATCCTGCTCGCAGGTGCCATTGTGCTGGTTGTGCTCCGCCTGCGGAGGCGCGGGTGATTCTCACCACAGATTCACGCAGATTATTTTTATTTTATCTGCGTGAATCTGCGCCAATCTGCGTTTCAAGAGAAATAACTTAAAAAATCTGTGTAATCTGTGGTGAAAAACATCATTTATTTCTTATACAGCAGGCGCAGCGCGAACTTGAGGTGGAGCAGGATGGTCTGTACATAGCCGTAGTGGCGGCACATGATGCGGAAGCGCTCGGTGAGGGAGGCGCGGTGATTGCGCGTGGTCATGCCTTCGTTGAGGTAGTCGATGAGCGTGAGGCGCGTGTTATGCAGCACGGTGCTTTGCTTCATCACGCGGATACACCAGTCGAAGTCAGCGGAGAAGCGGTAGCGGAGGTCATAGGGCACGGCATGGTCGCGGCGGGCGAAGAAAGCCTGGTGGCAGACGAGCATCCCTTGGCGGAAACTGTGCCATGTAAGGTTCTCAGGCGGTTCGAGGCGGCGCATTCGCAGAAAATGCCCTTCTTCATCGACGATGGCAGTACGCCCGTAAATGACATCGGGCAGTCCGGTCAATCCCGTAAGGCTGTGGACGATAAGCTGGAGGGTGTCGTCTTCGTGCAGCTCGTCGCCGGCATTGAGGAAGCACACATAGTCGCCTGTGGCGAGGCGGATGCCTTTGTTCATCGCATCGTATAGTCCGCGGTCGGGTTCGCTCACTACGGTATGGATGTGCTTGCGGTAGCGTCCGATGATTTCCATTGTGCGGTCGGTAGAGGCTCCGTCGACGATGATGTATTCGATGTTCTTGTACGTCTGGGTGATGACACTCTGCAAGGTGTCTTCGATGACGGCGGCGGCGTTGTAGGTCACCGTGATGATGGAGAATTTGGGATGAAAGTGTGTCAGCATAGGCGTGTTTCAGTCGTTTTGTCCGGTGATGCGGTTGTAGATTCCGATGTATTTCATTGCTACCACGTGTTCGGCGTAGGTGCTGAGCACTTTGCGTCGGGCTTCGGTGCTGAGGCTTTGGTAATCGCCTTCGGTGAGTGACCAGCAGATGCCGTTTGCCAGGTCTTCGGCAGAGCGGTAGCGTGCCACGTAGCCGTTGTGCAGGTGGTCTATCATTTCGGGGATGCCCCCGATGCAGAATCCTACGCAGGGCACGCCGCACGACATGGCTTCCATAATGGTGTTGGGTAGGTTTTCCTGAAGCGAGGGGGTGACAAAGAGGTCTACGGCGTTATAAATAGTCGGCATTTCTTTTTCCTTACCTACATAATTGAGGCAATAAACAGGGAATGGGAAGAGGTCGGCATATTGTTGCGATTCCTTGCCTACCACCACTACTGCAAGTTCGCGACAAAAATCGGGTTGCATTTCGTTCAGGAGGCGGCAGGCTTCTACTAAATAATCGATGCCCTTTTTCTTGTCGGTAATTTTCATTGAACTGAACAGCAACAATCGTTTGTCTTCAGGGAGGTTCAATTTCCGTCGGGCAGCAAGCTTGTCGGTAGGATGAAACAGATTCGTATTGATAGGATTGGGAATATTGGTTACGGTATGTCCGTGGGTGAGGATACTTTTCTGAGCCAATCCTTCCAGCCAGCGGCTGCATGCTACAAAAGTAATGGGGGCATTCTTGTAGAGGCGTTGCTTTTTGACGAAAGTCTTATAAGAAAGGTCATGTTTGTGCCCACGGTACAACAAATGACAATCGTGACATTGCGTTTGGTAACGGATACAATCCTGTGCATGGTGACAGATACCTGTCACAGGCCACATATCATGCATTGTCCATACTACGGGTTTGCCCGATTGTAGTATTTTCTCAATGTCTTTCAGCGAGAGCATGCCTTGGTTGACCCAATGCAGGTGGATAACATCGGCTTGGTTGAATTCGGGCAACAAGGTGATGTCGGTACCTGTGTTGGCAATGTCTACGGCAAAGAGGTTGTGTTTCTTAAAGTGATTGGCTTTCCATATAATGATACGCTCCCATACGAATTGCCAGATTTGCCGCCAAGACTTCTTCAGTGCTACTACAGTTACCTGTTCAGTTTGTTTGTCGCGTACCAGCATCTTTGCTTTGATACCACTGCTTTTTAAGGCTTCCATCAGTCGGCTTGCGGCAATGGCTGCTCCTCCTATTCGTTCGGATGTATTTATGATAAGTACCCTCATATTTCATCAAAGTTTTTGCAAAGGTACGATTTTCTCTAAGATAAATTCGCTACTTTTGTACGATATGAAAAGAAAAATGATATTTGTCCCTGCCGGAGGTTTGGCAAACCGCATCCGTGCCACGCTTTCCGCCATTGCATTGGCGGAACAGACCGGCATTGAATTGAAAGTAATCTGGTTTCGTGACTGGGCATTGCATGCTGCTTTTCGTGATTTGTTCGTGCCCCGGAATTTGTCCGAAAAGGTATGTATTACCGAAGCATCGGCTTTTGATTTGTTGGCGTACGACCGTCCGAGGCAGAAGAACTTCCGTGTTCCTGCCTTGTTTCAGAAGCTGCTGTTCCGGTCGTGTCTGTACGAGCATCAGATAGACGTGCTCCGCACGCAAGGTTTCGACTTTGAGGGCTGGGCAAGGCAGGGGAATGTATATATGGCGTCTTATCTGCCTTTCTATGCTTATCCCGATGCGCTGCTGTACGAGGTGTTCCGCCCCGTTCCGCAGATAGAGGAGGTCATCGGGGAACGCATTTCCGCCTTTTCGGTTTATACCGTAGGCGTGCATATCCGCCGTACTGATAATGCTTTGTCTATCGAGCACAGCCCGCTGGAGGCGTTTTTCGGTTGTTTGGATAAGGAGCAGGCGGCGCATCCCGACCTTTGTATTTACCTTGCCACCGATTCGGAAGAAGTGAAACAAGCGATGCGCACCCGTTATGGCGAAAGAATCGTCTGTGCCGAAAGCAAGGCCGACCGCAGCACCACGGAAGGCATCCGCGAAGGCATCGCCGACCTGTGGACGCTGGCACACACCCGGAAGATATACGGCTCGTTCCATAGCTCGTTCTCCGAACTGGCGGCAGAGCTGGGGGAAATTCCGCTGATAGTGGTGAAGCGATAGATTAATGCTGTTATAAGGAAACGCAGATTATCGCAGATTAACGCAAAATTTATTATCTGTGTAAATCTGCGTGAATCTGCGTTTCAAAATCGATACAGGTTATAAACTAATACAATATGCTGAAAGAAAACAATCAAGACCGGAAATGGACGGTGCTGGAGAGCGAATACCTCATCCGGCGTCCGTGGCTCACGGCACGAAAAGACCACGTGCTGTTGCCTACAGGAGCAGAAAACAAAGAGTATTATGTGTTGGAATATCCCGACTGGATAAACGTGCTGGCGATTACCCGCGACGGTAAGTTCCTGATGGAGCGCCAGTACCGCCACGGACTGGGGATGACCTGTTATGAAATCTGTGCAGGCGTATGCGAGAAAGGAGAATCGCCCCTCGAATCAGCTCGGCGTGAATTGTACGAGGAAACTGGTTTCGGCGGGGGCGAATGGCAACACTGGATGGACATTTCTGCCAATCCCAGCACGAACACGAACCTCTGCCATTGCTTCCTTGCCACCGGTGTGGAGCGTGTCTCTACCCAACATCTGGAAGAAACCGAGGACATCAGCGTCGAATTGCTTACAGCGGATGAAGTGCGCACCCTGCTCTTGAACGACCAAATCAAGCAAGCCCTGATGGCAGCCCCGCTTTGGAAATACTTTGCCGTGAACGGGCTGCTGTAGGTTTTTATGAAAATCTGAGCTATCTGTGGTGAAATGACTCAGCTTTTCCGCTGTACGATGCGTGCTCCAGCCGGAACACTTTCGGTTACCCAGATATTTCCTCCAATGGTAGCTCCGCGCCCGATGGTGATGCGTCCCAGGATGGTGGCATTCGAATAGACAATTACATCATCCTCCAAAATTGGATGGCGGGGGATACCTTTGATGGGGTTTCCATGTTCGTCAAGCGGGAAGCTTTTTGCTCCTAGTGTCACTCCTTGATAAAGCTTGACATGATTGCCAATGATGCATGTGGCGCCGATAACCACGCCTGTACCGTGGTCGATGGTGAAGTGATCACCTATCTTTGCTCCTGGATGGATATCGATACCCGTTTCCGAGTGGGCCATTTCGGTGATGATACGTGGAATGAGTGGCACGCCTAGCGTGTAGAGTTCGTGGGCTATACGGTAATTGGTGATGGCACGGATAATGGGATAGCAACAGATGATTTCACCGAAGCAGGTAGCGGCAGGGTCGCCGTAGTAAGCCGCTTCTACATCTGTGGCTAGAGTGTGGCGTATTAGCGGCAGGCGACTGATGAACTGGGCAGCAATGTTTGAGGCCGTAGTATGGCACAGGCATTCTTCCGGAGATTCGTCGGAAAGTGCATTCTCGATGCCGAAACAGAATCCTGCCTCCACCTGTTCGGTAAGCAGGCGGAACAGTTCTTCTACATCTACACCGATGTGATAGTTGAGGGTGCGTCTGTGTATGGTAGAGTTGCCGAAGTAGCCAGGAAAAAGAATTTCACGTGACAGTTCTACGATGCGTCTGAGTGATTTGGCAGAGGGGAGGAGTTCACCGTCTTTGTATTGATGGAACAGTCCTTCATAGGAGGCAGGGTCGGACAATTCATTGACCGTTTTGTTGAGGATAGGAGTGTAATCGGGTATCATCATGCTAAGTGTTTTAATTTGTATGCGAGCAAATGTACAAAAAATATTGATTGATTGAAACAGAAAGTTGTAAAGACATAGAAAAACAATTTATTCAACTACGGCATCGATAATTCCTCCACCCAGTACAATGTTGTCTCGATAGAATACCGCCGCTTGTCCGCAGGCAATGGACGCCAACGGTTCGTGCAGGCAGACATGCAAACGGTTGTCGGCGGTAAGTGTAACCCTACAACGGTTGGCTTGTTTGCGGTAGCGTATTTTTACGATAATTTCATCATTGCTTCCAATGATTTCATCGGGGCATGCCAAGTACCAGTGTGAAAGGTACATGCCGTTATGTTCCAGTGCCTGCAAGCGGTTGCAGATGATGACTGCATTTGTTTCGGGAATGATTTGTTTGACGAATAATGCCTGGTTCTGATAAATACCCAGTCTGCGGCGTTGTCCGATGGTATAAAAAGGATATCCTTCGTGTGTCCCGATGGGGATGCCTGCTTCGTTGTAAAAGATGCCGGGTACGATTTTTCCAGCTTCTGTATGTTCGCGTAAGAAAGTGCGGTAATCTCCGGGACAAAAACAGACCCCCTGACTATCACGTTTGTGAGCCATTTTTGTGAATCCCCGTTCGGCAGCTAGTGCGCGCACTTCTTTTTTGGTAAGGTTACCCATGGGCAAAAGCATTCGTTGCAACGTTTCTTGCGACAATCCCCAAAGGAAAAATGATTGGTCTTTGTCTGGGTCAGAGCCGGCAGAGATATGCCAGCGTCCGTTGTGTAGGACCTTTTGTACATAATGTCCTGTGGCGATATGATAGATGTCTTGTTCGTCGGCAACTTGTTGTAAGAGCGGCCATTTCAGAAGATTGTTGCAAAGAGTGCAGGGCACGGGGGTGCGTCCTTTCAAATATTCGTTGATGAAATAAGTGATTATTCGTTGCTGGAAGATTTCGCGGGCATCATAAACGAGGTGTGGGATGTGTAGCCGTGTGCAGAGTTCAGCGGCATCGTCCAGGTATTCGGTATGAGCATCTTTTTCGTAAAAGCGGAACGTGATACCGGTTACTTCGTATCCGGCATCCTGTAAGATAATGGCTGCTACCGAACTGTCGGTTCCACCACTCATTCCTAATAATACACGCTTGTTCTGTTTTGCTCTCATGACATACGGACATAAAAAAAGGAGTACCGCTGTACTCCAACCTTTGTTAACCTTAAATCTAATACTATGAAAAACACGATGCAAAGGTACGGACTTTTCTGGAATATGCAAGTGTATGTGCTAAAATAATATGTTTTATAACACGATTTAAGAATATAGCTTCGTATTATACGTTCATTAACAAATAGGGCTTTGCCGGTAAGGACATGTGTGCTGAAACGAATGCTGATGTATGGCGTTGAAATATAATTTTCGGTGGAAAACTGGTCTATGTCGAAAAGATTCCTTAGCTTTGTATTTATTATGGTAGAATGAAAAGATATTCAGCCCTATGAAGTGTTTGCATGTGATAACTCCCGTAAAGGATTCCATTGATTCGACGCTTGAAACAATACAGGCGATTATGGAATCGGAAACAAGTGTTCCTTTTACCTATACTGTGTATAATGATTTCAGTACGCCTGAGAATACGCTCCGTTTGCAGGAAGCATCAGAGCGGTATGGCTTCGAGTTGGTGAATCTGTCGGAGGTAACTTCGCATCCCTCTCCCAATTATTTGCTGGTGTTGCAGATGGCACAGGCACGTGCCATTGAGGCTGATGCCGGTCTGCTGATAGTAGAGTCGGACGTAGTGGTGAGGCGGGATACCCTGCAGGGCTTGTTCGATGGGGCTTTGCAACGTCCAGGATGCGGTATTGCCGCTTCGGTCACGGTAGACGATAGCGGGGTGATAAATTATCCGTACCTGTATGCACAGGGACAGGAGAATCGTGTCATTGCGGAAAAGAAGCATCTGAGCTTCTGTTGCTCCCTGCTCTGTACCGATTTCTTGCGGAAGTATGATTTCCATCAGCTGGATGCCAGCAAGAATTGGTTCGATGTCACCATTTCGCATCAGGCATTGAAGGATGGATTTACCAATTATCTCTTCACTTCGCTGCCTGTTGTGCACCGTCCGCACGGAAGCCGTCCATGGAAGAAACTGAAATATACCAATCCGTTGAAGTATTATTGGTTGAAGTTTACCAAGGGGCTGGATAAGATTTGAGACTATATGCATGTGCCTGCGCAGCTATATGCATGTGCGATGGCATATATATGAATCAGGTATAGGAATTATATTCGTTTGTCAGTATATGAGCTTGTTCAATCATCAGACCTTGGTACTTCATCCGGACTTTGCCGGTCTGGAAGATTTTATGATAAGTTTGCCCGACCGTTTTTTGCACGATGAGGGTGTGGTTATTCATAACGGGCGAAACCAGTTGAGGCGGATTACGTATCAGGGGGCAGATTATGTGGTGAAGGCTTTCCGCAAGCCGAACCTGGTCAATCGCTTTGTTTACGGGGTGTTGCGGCCTTCGAAGGCGAAACGTTCATACGACCATGCTCTCCTGTTTCAGCAGATAGGCGTGGGCACTCCTCAGCCTGTAGGCTATATGAATATCCGGAAGGGATTGCTTTTCGACCGGAGTTATTACGTAACCCTTGCCTCTACTTGTCCTTACCGGTATGAAGACCTGTTTTACCGGCATTTCGATTACGAGGAAGAGGTGTTGCGTGCCGTGGGACGGGTGACGGCGCTTCTGCATAATCACGGATATGCCCATAAGGATTACGGGCGTGCCAATATCCTGTTCGAGAAGACGCCCGAAGGCATCAGGCTGGATATTGTCGACCTGAACCGCCTTGCCATCGGACCGCTGGACATGAAGGCCGGATGTAAAAATCTGGAGCGTTTGCCCGCCACTCCTGCCATGCACCGGATTATTGCCGAGGAGTATGCCAAGGCACGCGGATTCGATGCCGGAGAATGTTATCGCCTGATGGTGGCGTACCGGAGTACCCAGCCGGGCAAGGAAGAAAAAGAAATCGAAGCTTTGAAGCATTATAAGGAAAAGATATGAAAATCATAGCCGTAGTAGTTACATACAACCGACTGGAATTGTTGAAGCGCAATATCGCTTGCTTGCGGGCGAACCGGCCGCTTGATGCTATCGTTGTGGTCAACAACGGGAGCACCGATGGTACTACCGCATGGCTGGCTTCAGAGCCGGGGCTGCATGTGGTCAATCAGGCAAACGTGGGCGGTTCGGGAGGTTTTTATACGGGCATTCGTGAGGCTTGCCGGCTGGATGCCGACTGGATATGGTGCATGGACGATGATGTGTTTCCCCGACCCGATTGTCTGGAGAATCTTTTGCGTCATGCCGGCCGGAGCGATGTGGGTATGCTCGCACCGCGCCGTCTGATGGAAGGCAAGGTGTATACGAACGATTTCCAGGCACTCGATTTGACATGTCCTTTCGCCTCCCTTTATAAAGGGAAGCTCTCGAAGATGCAGGTCGACGCGCCTACGGAGATTTGTGGAACGGCGTTCGAAGGTCCTTTTATCCGTAGGGAAGTGGTAGAGAAAATCGGTTTGCCCAAGAAAGAGCTTTTTATCTTTTGTGATGATACCGACTATTGCATCCGTACCGTGCAGGCGGGTTATAAGATAATGTATGTTCCCGAAGCGCTGATGGACAAGGAAAAGTTCTTTTCGAAAGACACGTGGGTGGAGCGCAATAAGAAAAAGAAATGGAAACGTTTCTATCAAGTGCGCAACTCCGCATACTTGAACCATCATTATGGGAAGAACTGGGCTGTAAGGTATCTGCGCGGTTTCAACGGGGTGATAGGCTATATTCTGATAGCTTTGTTTACGTGTCCGTTCAGCGATGCATATCGCCTGAGCGACATCGGCAGGTTCTGGAAAGCTTATCTGGACGGAGTGAACGAGCGGTTGGGAATGATGAAATAAGAAAAGAACAATGTGTTATGAGATTGATAAAAGTTACAGGTGGTTTAGGGAATCAGATGTTCATCTATGCATGTTATTTGCAGATGAAGAAGCGCTTTCCGCGGGTTTATATCGACTTGACAGATATGATGCACTATCATGTGCATTACGGTTACGAGATGCATCGGGTATTCGGCCTGCCCTGTGTAGAAATCTGTATGAACCAGGTGTTGAAGAAAGTCATCGAGTTTTTGTTTTTCAAGACCATCCTTGAACGTAAACAGCACGGCTCGATGCGTCCGTATACACGCAGTTACTTGTGGCCGCTTATCTATTTCAAGGGCTTTTACCAGTCGGAGAAATATTTTGCCGATATCAAGGACGAAGTGCGTCAGGCATTTACGTTCGACTTAAAGCAGGCTAACGGGCAAAGCCTTCGGATGCGTGAGCAGATAGATAAGGATGAACATGCCGTATCTTTGCACGTGCGCCGGGGCGATTACCTCCAACCCAAGCATTGGGAAGCCATCGGGTGCATTTGCCAGCTTTCATATTATCGGAATGCTTTGGAAGAAATGGGCAAACGGGTGGAGCGTCCCCGTTATTATGTCTTTTCGGACGACCTTGCCTGGGTGAAGGAGAATCTGGATTTGCCCGATGCGGTGTATATCGACTGGAACAAAGGAGAGGACAGCTGGCAGGACATGATGCTGATGAGCCGGTGCCGGCATCACATCATCTGCAATAGCACGTTCAGCTGGTGGGGAGCGTGGTTGAATCCGCGCAACGGTAAAATAGTCATTGCTCCCGAACGCTGGACACGCGATGCCGATAGCCGGGAGATTGTTCCGGCGGAGTGGTTGAGAGTATCTATTAAATAAAAGGAGTGAGGACATGCGTATGTATATGATGCGGAAGATAGGTTATGCATTGGTGGAAATCTTCAAGACGTTCCGCCGCATTTCTTCTCCACGGTTGATTATGACCCTTTTGGTGAAGAACGAAGAAGATATGCTGGAAGAGAATCTGCGCTTTCACAAGGCGATGGGGGTAGATGGCTTTATCATTACTGATAACAATTCCACCGACCGCACACCGGAGATTATCGAAAAATACCGGCAAATGGGATGGGTGAAGGAAGTGATACAGGAAACAGCTACCAATTATGAGCAAAAAGCATGGGTAGACCGTATGATATGGAAAGCCAAGACCCGATACGGTGCCGACTGGATTATCAATGCCGATGCGGATGAGTTATGGTATGCTCCTTCGGGAAACCTGAAGGATGAACTGAGCCGTACGGGCGCCAATGTGCTGAATTGTGAGATGCGAAGCCTTTATCCTGAAGAAGACAAACCCTTCTGGCAATGGGACAAGGCGGTAAAATATGTACCCGACCTGGAACATTATGGTCTGTCACTCTATTCTCTTTTCGAGCGTCAGAACAAGAAAGTGGTACATCGGGCAGCCGGATACATACAGATTTCGATGGGGAACCACAAGGTGACGATGTTGCCTAAACGTTCGGCGGACACCGATATACGCGTGTACCATTATAATATAAGGGGCAAGCAACAATTCCTGGAAAAGATGATTAATGGAGGCAAGCAGTTGGAGCAACACAAAGGGCGGCACGGAGGCCGGCACTGGCGTTATTTTTATCGCTTGTATAAGGAGGGCAAGTTGGAAGAAGAATACGACCGTGTTATCGGTACCCACGTATTCGACCGCCTGCAAGCAGACGGATATGTATATGAGGATGATACGATTTGCAGGTTTTTCGAGGAAAAGATGTAATGGACAAGCATGCTTATTTGATTATTGCCCATAACGAACCGGAAGTATTGAAGATGCTTTTGGATATGCTGGATGATGTACGGAATGATATTTTCGTGCATATTGATCGGCGTGCCCGTTCGTTGTACGAATCCATTAAGGGTTATACCCCTAACTATAGTGATTTGATTGTTTTAGAACATCCGATAGCGGTTTATTGGGGCGATATATCGCAAGTGAAGGTGGAATATATGCTTTTCGAGCGTGCTTTTTCCCAAGGTCCATACGCTTATTATCATCTGTTATCGGGTGTGGACTTGCCTATCAAGTCGCAAGACTATATTCATGCTTTCTTTCGGAAGAACCAAGGAAAAGAGTTTGTAGGTTTTTGGATGAATAAAGCTCATAAGCGCGATTTGGACCGGAAAGTTTATCGGTATTATCTTTTTACCCGTTACTTTAAAGGAGGAAACGTTATGGTTCATAGTGTATGCGCCTTGTGCCGGAATATATTTCTGGCATTGCAGAAAGTAACTCATTATAAGCGGAACCAAGGAAACATTGTTTTCCAAAAAGGTTTTAACTGGGTGAGCATTACGCAAGACTTTTGTGCTTGCTTGTTGTCTCAGAAAGAAAATGTGTTTCACACATTTCGTCATACCTTGTGCCCGGATGAGATTTTTATTCAGACTGTGTTGTGGAACTCACCCTTTCGGGACTCTATATATAATAAGGAGAATGCTCTTATCGGTTCGATGAGGTACATCGACTGGGAGCGAGGTAATCCGTATGTCTGGCGAGAAATTGATGTGGACGAATTGCTTGCTTCCCCTTATTTGTTCGCACGGAAATTTTCAATAACGTCAGGAAAAGTAATGTTTACCCGATTTTCAAATTATTGATATGAAACAAGTTAAGTTGGCAATTATTATCCCTGCATACAAAGAAGAATTTTTAGCTGAAACTTTAGAGTCTTTGGCTAATCAAACAAATATGGATTTTAATGTGTATGTGGGAGATGATTGTAGCCCTTTTGATTTAGGCAAAATTGTTGATAGTTTTCAAGATAAATTGTCTGTTTCCTATACGCGTTTTTCTAATAATTTGGGCAAGACTAATTTGATTGCTCATTGGAATAGATGTCTTGATTTGTTGCAAGAAGAGGAATATTTCTGTTTGTTCTCGGATGATGATGTGATGGAATCCCGTTGTGTGGAGGCTTTCTATCAGTCTTTAGAAACTTCTCTTTTGTTTGATGTGTATCATTTCAATATCCATATCATTGATGAATATGGTAACCTTATTCGTAAGTGTCCTGATTATCCTGAAAGGCTTTCTTCTATCGATTTTTTTAAATTACTGTATACTTCTCAAATAGATGCACGGATGCCTGAGTTTATTTTCAATACTCGTCATTTCCGTTTGTGTAAAGGTTTTGTTGGATTTGATTTGGCTTTTCGTTCAGATAATGCGACTGTTATGTCATGTGCTCAAGATAAAGGGATATACACCATTCCTTTGGTTAAAGTGCTATGGCGAGATAGCGGAAAGAATATATCTTCGGATAGGAATGTTTCAATAGAAATCAAATATAGAAAAGCGAAGGCCACCATTGCTTTTTGTAATTGGTTGAATGCTTTTTTATTAGGAATTCTCAGAAGAATCCTCTCTCAAGGCGAGAAGAGAGAAAGTTGGCACTTCGGGACATAAAGGCTTTGTATCCGGATTATTCATTTAAGACATTGGGAAAATTATTGCACTTATTCGAACATTTAAGTTCGAATAAGTGTTTGTTCCTTTATTATTGGATTGATTTGTTCTTGTGTATACAGAAACGTCATGTTAAGAGGATCGGTGGTTTTTTAAGAAACTATTTCTAACTCTTTCCTGATTTTTGTTTTGTGTTATTGATGTATTCAATCTGTTGATTTAATCTTTGTATGATTAAACTCCAATTATAGTTTTGTTGTACATAAGAGATGCCTTTCCCTTCCATTTCTTTTCTTAATGCATTGTTAAAGTCCAATGTGTAAAGTTGTTTGATGAAATCTTTTTTATTACGGTAAATAATGATTGCGTGATTGCTTTTTTCTTCGTGTTCTTTCATCACGTTGCATTTCCCGTTTGCCATCATTGCCTTGCCGAGGCTTAGTGCTTCCAATAGGATAAGGGATAAGCTTTCATATCTTGAAGGATTCAAGACAATCTTTGCGTGTTGGATAATGGTGATTTTTTCGTTATCATTGACAAAGCCTGTATAAATGATGTCGGGATGTTGTGCAGCATCAAAGAATTTGCTTCCCACTAATACCAGCTTCAACTTGGATTGTTTGTATTTGGCTTTGTATGTTAGGAAATAATTGAAAATGTTGTCAAGTTTTCCTGGGTCAATCCTGCCTACGTACAACAGGTATTCTTCGGGCAATCGGTATTTTGTTTGCGTCTCTTCCCAGTCTGCCTTAGAGGCAATGTTAATGCCTACGCTGATAACGCCGTGAGGGGACATTGCAGAGCCAAAGATATTCTCAGCCAATTTCATCTCACTTTCCATGTTGAAACCAATGTAAGCCACCCTGGTAAATACTTCGGTCAGTATCGGGCGGAAAGCGTTTTTGTGTTCATGCATGGTGGGAATGACCAAAGTCTTTTCTGGAGCATAAAGGGCTGTATAATAGGTCTCCGGATAATCGATGGTCAATGGAATAAATACATCATAATCGTTTTTGTGCGACTGGATATATGAAAACAACGAAGAAGAATAGAATAAGTTTTTGCGGAAAATCCGTAATTCATCCTTCTTTTGTATGTTCCATATAGGTAGATAGTTGGCTATTGGCTTTAAAAGCGATAATCTGTACAATAGCCTTCTGATGTCACGGATGATTCGTGAGTTACACAATGGGAATTTCCGTTTGATATGGACGGGGTCGGTCTTAAAGCGGCGTACGGTTACGCCGTTTATTGTTTCTTCTCCTTCTGGGTAGTCATTGGTAGGATTGCTGTAGCTATGAATGCATGTGGTCAAGACTTCTACTTGATAGTTTGCTACCAATCTTTCCGCTAACATCCGGCAATGCAATTCTGCTCCCCCGTTTACGTCTAAACCATATCGTACAACGACAAATGCTATTTTCTTTTTCATATAAGTCGATATTGATATTTAGTTTATATTATAGGAGTTAAGGGGTGATCACTCCGCTTTACTCCGTTAGGAGTTAACCGATAGTAAGTCAAAGAGCCGTATACACATAGATATTGGTTTAACTTCTTAACTCCTCAAAGATAATATCATTTAATTTTGATTACTTACTTACTTAAAATGAATACTTTTATTTTTATAATGTATGGGTTTGAAAAAAACTGCATCCGGATGTGATTATTTTGCATTCAATATCCAATTGAGATTACTTGTATGTAATTCTTCCCGTAACTCTTCTTAGCAGGTAGCCCATATAGAATTGTTTCCTTTTACAACGCCTGCATGTCGTTCAGCCGCTTGTAATAGCCGTTTTTCTGGAGCAGTTCCTCATGCTTGCCGCATTCCACAATGCGGCCTTCGTAGAGCACGTAGATGCGGTCGGCGTTCTTGATGGTAGAGAGACGATGGGCGATGGCGATTGTCGTGCGGGTCTTCATCAGCCGTTCCAGAGCCTCTTGCACCAGGCGTTCGCTTTCGGTATCAAGTGCTGATGTTGCTTCGTCCAGTATCAGGATAGCAGGGTTTTTCAGAATGGCACGGGCGATAGAGATGCGTTGGCGCTGCCCTCCCGAAAGTTTGCATCCGCGGTCTCCGATGTTGGTATCATAACCTTGCTCGCTCTCCATGATGAATTCGTGGGCGTTTGCCACCTTGGCGGCGGCTATCACCTCTTCCATTGTGGCGTTGTCTACCCCGAAAGTAATGTTGTTGTAGAAACTGTCGTTGAACAAGATGGCTTCCTGGTTTACGTTGCCTATCAGGCTTCGCAGGTCTTTCACTTTCAGTCCTTTGATGTTCTTTCCGTCTATCAGTATTTCGCCCGACTGGACATCGTGGAAACGGGGTACGAGGTCGACCAGTGTCGATTTGCCGGAACCACTTTGTCCTACAAGTGCAATGGTCTCGCCTTTTTTCACGCTGAGGCTTACGTCGTGAAGCACTTCATGGGTGCCGTAGCTGAACGAGATGTGGCGGAACTCCAGCCCGTCATTCAGTTCGCTGATAGGTTCGGCATCGGGACGTTCTTTGATAGGGTTTTCTGCCTTCAGTATCTTGTCCACACGCTCCATCGAGGCAAGTCCCTTCGGAATGTTGTAGCTCGCTTTCGAAAAGTCTTTCAGTGGATTGATGATGCTGTATAGGATGACCATGTAGAAGATGAACGTGGGTGCGTCAATAGGTGAGGTATCGCTCAGGATAAGCGTTCCGCCGAACCACAGCACCAGCACGATGAGTACCGTGCCCAGAAATTCGCTCATCGGATGTGCAAGGCTCTGGCGCATGGCTACGCGGCTGGTGGCGTCCCGGAACTCATTGCTGCATTTCACGAAGCGGTTTATCATCTTGTCTTCGGCTATAAATGCCTTGATGATGCGCATTCCGCCCAGTGTCTCTTCCAGTTGCGACATCGTTTCGCTCCATTTATTCTGGGCATCCAGCGACTGGCGTTTCAGCTTGCGGCCTACCCGCCCCATTACCCAACCCATTGCCGGAAGCACAATGATGGTAAAGAGTGTAAGTTGCCAGCTGGTAACCAGCAGGGTGGCGAAATAGGAAACGATAAGTATCGGATTCTTCAGCAGCATGTCGAGCGAGCTTGTGATGGAGTTCTCGATTTCGCCTACATCGCCGCTCATGCGAGCGATGATGTCTCCCTTTCGCTCATCGGAAAGGAAACTGAGAGGCAGGTGCATTACTTTGGTATATACCAGGATACGGATGTCACGCACTACGCCTGTGCGCAAAGGAACCATCACAGCTGTAGAGCCGAAGTAGCATGCAGTCTTCAGCAAGGTCATTCCGGCGAGGAACAATCCCAGCCACAGGAGGGTGGTCGAAGGACCGAATGTTTCAATCAGTTGGGAGGCGTAGTAATAGAAGTTGTTGACCGCCACGTCCTTGATGTCAGCACTTCCCCACGGCATGAAGTGATACTCCTGACCGCTTCCCCCCGTCTTGAACAAGATATTCAGTATCGGGATAAGCAGGGAGAAAGAAAACACGTTGAAGATAGCGGAAAGGATGTTCAGCATCACCGCACCAGCCACATATCTTTTATAAGGCGAGATGAACCGCCGCATCATCTGGAAAAACTCTTTCATAAAGGAACGGATTGTTTGTGAATTGCAAAGATAGTGTTATTTCCCGTAATTCAATATGCTTGAAGCAAAATTTTGGAGTAAAATCCCATTTGCGGCTTTTCGGCAGGATCCTATCCTATGCGAGGACATAAAACGAAGCCTTTTATCGGAAAGTAGGCTATAAATTAATGCTTTTGTCATTTTTTCATTCTTGAAACAAGTCGCTTTAGGGTAATATTTGTATTTTTGTGCATTGAATTGAATTGAACAACCAAAGCCAATGATGGAATGAAATTTGTATATTATATAGTCTTTGCCTCGTGGTACGTGCTTTCGTTGCTCCCTTTGAGGGTGCTGTATGTCGTGTCTGATATTTTGTATCTGCCCTTGTTTTATTGTATCCGCTACCGGAGGCACATTGTCCACAGTAACCTGAAGGCATCGTTTCCGGAGAAGAGTGAGCCGGAAATTCTCCGTATTGAAAAGCAGTTCTATCATTTCTTCTGCGATTATGTGGTAGAAACCATTAAGTTGTTTTCTATATCGAAGAAAGAGATGATGCGGCGGATGTCTTTTTCGGGACTCGACCGGGTGCAAGAGGAACTGGAACGGGAGCAAAAGAAGTATTGTTTCATATATTTAGGGCATTATTGCAACTGGGAGTATGTGGCCTCCATGCAATACTGGCTTCCGGATATACATTGCGGACAGATTTACCATCCGCTTTATAACAAAGCGTTCGACCAACTGTTCTTACGGCTCCGCGGGCAGTTCGGGGGCGACAATATTCCGATGAAAGAAACCTTGCGCCGTATTATCAAATTAGGGAAGGGAGAAAAGAAAGTTATGATAGGGTTTATAGCCGATCAGGCGCCTAGTTGGTGGGCTATGGAACATTGGACGACGTTTCTGAATCATGATACTGCTTTCTTTATGGGTACGGAACGTATCGGCAGGAAGCTGGATGCTGCTGTTTATTATCTGGATATCCGTAGGGTGAAGCGCGGCTATTATCATGCTGAGCTGAAACTTCTGACCCTGCATCCCAATGACTTGCCGCAATACCGCCTGACAGATATGTATTCCGAGTGTTTGGAAAAGCAGATTAAGGAAGCTCCTGCCTATTGGCTCTGGAGCCACAACCGCTGGAAACGTACGAAAGAGGAATGGCTGAAAGGTAATTGGAAATAAAAGAAAAGACTATGGTTCCTAAAATCATTCATTTGTGCTGGTTCGGAGACAGGGCATATCCGCTGGAAGTGAAAGTATGTATTGCCAGTTGGAAACGGTTGCTCCCTGATTATCAGATACGGGTATGGACGTATGAAGATGCCCGGGCTATCGGATGCCGTTTTATCGACCAGGCACTTTCGATGAAAAAATGGGCTTTTGCCGCAGATGGCGTACGCTTTTACGCGGTGTATCACGAAGGGGGTGTGTACATGGATAGCGATATCTTCTTGCGTAAGCGTTTCGACCGCTTTGTGCCCAAAGAAGGGGAGGGATGTACCACCTTCAATGAATGCTGGATGGAGCAACCGGATGACTTCGGACTGCAGGCGGCATTCTTTATAGGCGAAAAAGGGAACAGCTTCTGCAAGGAAGTGTTCGAATATTACCGTACGCATGATTTTGTACATCCCGATGGTTCGTTCGACCAGACCATTTCGCCGATGATTATGAAAGAAATAGCTATGAAGCGTGGTTATGTATGCAGGGAAGAGGAGCAACATCTGGAAGGGCTGACCGTGTATCCTACGTTTTGGCTTTCGCCTTGCAACCATTATAATCACAGTCCGGAGGCTTTCGGAGTACATCGTTTGTACGGAAGTTGGCGGACACATAAGCTGGGACGCAAGATGGAACGTGCCGTCAAGCATATATGTAACGCAATAAGATATTATTTGTTTAAACGATGAAAGAAATGAAACGTATTCAAGGTCATTACGTATGGATATTGGCTGTGGTGTGTATCTGTTCGCTTTTCTTGTTTATCGGAGAGGCGTTTTTCAATACACGTGGTGAGCCACGTGAGGCAGTAGTGGCGCTTTCGATGTTGAAGGAAGGAAATTGGATTCTTCCCATAAACAATGGGGTGGAGCTGGCTTTCAAGCCACCTTTGTTCCACTGGATGATTGCTGCATTTTCTACCGTGACCGGAGCGGTGACCGAATATACTTCCCGTATGCCTTCGGCATTGGCACTTGCCGTGATGGTGCTTGCCGGGTACGGGTTTTATGCCCGGCGCAGAGGGGCGGAAGTGGCTTTTCTGATGGGACTGCTCACGCTTACTAACTTTGAGATGCACCGTGCCGGTACGAATTGTCGGGTGGACATGGTGCTTTCAGCACTGATGGTGCTGGCACTTTACCAGTTATACCGGTGGGGCGAAAAACGGTTGAAAGGAGTGCCCTGGCTGGGTGTGCTCTGTCTGAGTGGAGCTTTCCTCACAAAAGGACCGGTAGGTGTGTTGTTGCCCTGCCTGGTGGTGGCGGTGTTCTTGTGGATAAGGGGAATGAATTTCTGGCGCATCTTCTTTTCTTTTTTGGGCATTGTGTTGCTTTCGTGCGTGCTTCCGGCATGCTGGTATGTGGCTGCTTACCGGCAGGGAGGCGACCGCTTTCTTCAGTTGGTATTGGAAGAGAATGTGTTGCGCTTTTTGGGAAAGATGTCGTATGATTCGCATGTCAATCCGTGGTATTATAATTTCATTACTGTCTTTGCGGGTTATGTGCCTTACACGTTGCTGGTACTGATATCTTTGTTCTGTTTGCGTTACAGGCGCATTCAGGCAAAACCTGCCGGATGGTGGGCGCGTCTTAAGACGTATGTCCGTAATATGGACGATGCACGCCTGTTTTCGTTGCTCAGCATTGCGATTATCTTTGTGTTCTATTGTATACCGAAGAGCAAGCGCAGTGTATATCTGTTGCCCATTTATCCGTTCATAGCCTATTTCCTTGCCGAATACATGATTTATCTGGTGCGTCATCATCGCCGTGTTCTTGTGTCATTCGGAGGTATTATGGGCAGTTTGTCTATTTTGTTGTTTCTGGTATTTGTGGCGGTACGTTGCGGCATGGTGCCCGATACGGTATTTTCGGGTAAGCATGCGGCAGAGAATATTGCCTTTATGCATGCCTTGGAGCAGACTTCTATCGGGTTGAAATGGATTGTTCTGTTGTTGCCACTGGTGGCGGTAGGCATTTTCTTCCGGGTGAGGAAGAAGAGTGGATGGACTTTGCTGTATGCCACAGTGGGCATTGTTTTCACCCTCTTTTTTGCCTTGGACGGTTTTTACCAGCCTACGGTGCTGAATGTGAAGTCGGACAAGCCTGTTGCCGACCATATTGCAACCGTTGTGCCGCAGGGTAGGTTGTATTCGTATCGCACGGATGTGTATACCGCCAATCGTACCCATCCGTTTACCATCAATTTTTATTTGGGCGACCGTATCGTGCCTTTTGATGTGTTTTTGCCCGATGCGGGTTATCTGGTGGTAGGTGAATCGGATGTGGAAGCTTTCCGCGAGGCTTATCCGGCATACGAAATCAGGCAGGTGTACGACAGTCGCCACCGGAGTTGTGATGACCATAAGGTAGTACAACTGTATCAGTTCAGGAAGGTTGGTCAATGAAGCAAAGGCATTTATATGGTGAAATTTTCCGCTTCGGGATAGTAGGTGTAGGGGCTACGGCGTTGCATTATGGCATCTATTACCTGTTACAGCGGTTTATCAATGTCAATGTGGCATATACTGTGGGGTATGTGTTGTCGTTTGTTGCCAATTTCTATGCTACGGCTTATTTCACTTTTGCCTCGGTGCCTTCGTGGAAGAAGCTGTTCGGGATGGGGGTGGCACACGGCGTCAATTACTTGCTTCACATCGTGTTGCTGAATATTTTTCTGTATGTTGGCATTTCGAAGGCATGGGCACCATTACCTGTGTTTGCTATTGCCATACCGGTCAATTTTCTGTTAGTTCGATTTGTTTTCAAACATAAAAGATAATGCTATGAAGTTTGTGATAATCGTTCCTTGTTACAATGAGGAGGCAGTATTGCCCGAAACTACTTACCAGCTTTCACGCGTGCTCGACGGTTTATTAGAGCGTGGGGTCATCGGGCATGGGATGATTCTGTACGTAGATGACGGGAGTAAGGATGCTACGTGGGGGCTGATACAGAAGTATGCCGAAGAGAATCCGTATGTGGAAGGATTGAAGCTGGCTCACAATGTGGGACATCAGCATGCCTTGTGGGCAGGGCTGGAATGGGCATCGGCACATGCCGATGCTGCCGTGTCTATAGATGCCGACCTGCAAGACGATGTAGAAGCCATCGGCACAATGGTGGATTATTATAATAAAGGTATAGATATCGTGTACGGTGTGCGCCGTGAGCGGAAAACCGATACGTTCTTCAAAAAGCATACGGCTTTGGCTTTCTATCGGCTGATGCGTGGATTGGGAGGTGACATCGTTTATAATCATGCCGATTTTCGTCTGATGAGCCGGCGTACCTTACAGGCATTGGTATCGTTTCCGGAGCGTAATTTGTTTTTGCGGGGTATGGTTTCATCACTGGGCTTTCCTTCGGCATTGGTTTATTACGACCGCAAGGAGCGTTTTGCCGGAGAGTCGAAGTATCCGTTGAAGAAAATGATTAGTTTTGCACTCGATGGCATTACGTCTTTCTCGGTGCGTCCGTTGCGTTACATCACTTATCTGGGATTGTTTTTTATGCTGATAGCCATACTTGCCATTTTTTACGGACTCTGCTCGTATGCCGAAGGCAGTGCCTTGCCCGGCTGGACTTCTCTTCTGGTATCGGTGTGGTTCATCGGTGGAGCTATTCTGTTGGCGTGCGGTATCATAGGCGAATATGTGGGCAAGATATACAAAGAAGTAAAACAACGTCCGCGTTATTTCATTGAGCAGACCACTGAGCGGCTGAAATGAATGAAGACAATGATACGGAGAAAAAATCTGTGCCTCTGTGTCCCGATATATTTAGCTTGTCATTGAATGATTGACCGATGGGGCGCTTCATTTGTTAATGTTGCGAAAATGTAACTGTGCACACTTAAACTTCCGGTAAATCTTAGGCTCTAATAATAAATTTGTAATTTGTTTAGTAATATGAAAAACAACAAGAATTTGTTATGGGTTATGGGGCTCATGGCAGCGTCTTTTTCGCAAGCACAGGACTTGCGGTTGAATGATAGCTGTTATTTTGAGCGGCAAGGAGTCAATGTGCTGGTTTTCAGTAATAGTTTTAATGGTGGATTCAATGACGAGAAGAACTCAGGCATTGAAATTATCCAGCATGGCATTCGCGCCATTCAAGGGGGGGCTGTCCGCTTGAATAATACTCCCGAGCAATGGGACTTGGTGCCAAAGATGACTTTTCGGAAGGTGGACCGTGAGCAAGGAAGCATTGAAGTAGGCTTGCGCTACGATGACTATGATTTTGATAGCCGGATTGTGGTTACAGCCAAAGGTGAAGCGGTAGAGATAGCTGTATGGCTTGATAAGCCTGTGCCCGAAAAGCTTGTGGGCAATGCGGGGTTGAACCTGGAGTTTCTTCCGTCAAGATATTGGCTGAAGACATTTACGATGGATGGCCGTTTGAATCGGTTCCCGCGTTATGCTACCAGCCAGACTGTTGCCCGCCCCAATAGCGAGAAACCTCGGCAGTTTAAAGGATTCAAGACTTATGACGACCGCGGTACAGGATGTTTCGTAGACCCTCTTCCTATTGAGACGGGGCACAGCATTACAATGGCTATGGATGACCCGGAACGTATGATTCGCATTCACAGCAACGATGCCGAACTAAAGCTATACGACGGACGCATGTTGGCGCAGAATGGCTGGTTTGTGCTTCGTAGTATATTGCCGGGAGGGAAGACGGGTAAAGTGGTAAGCTGGATGGTAGAGCCTCATGCCGTTGAAGGATGGATTCGAAAGCCTAATATCGGATTTTGCCAGGTAGGTTATACACCCGGGCAGCCGAAAGTAAGTGTCATCGAATTAGATAAGAATGACTCGCCGAAAGCAACCGCTTCGTTGATGCGTATCAATGAGGACGGAACTGTCTCGAAAGCTTATGAAGGGAAGGTAGATGCGTGGGGACCTTATTATAAATACAACTATGTAAAGTTCGATTTTTCGGATGTGAAGGCTCCGGGTATTTACTATATCCAGTATGATACAGTGAAAACAAACAATTTTTTGATTGACCCGCATGTGTACGATAAGATAACCGATGCCACTACCGATGTGTGGGTGCCTATTCACATGAACCATATGTTTGTGAATGAGGCCTATCGGGTATGGCATGGGGAGCCGTTCAAGGAAGGTTATTTGCAGGCACCTCCCAGTGATCATTTCGATATACACTATCAAGGGCCTACAACCGACACCAAGTACAAGCCGTTGGAACTTATTCCGGGTTTGAATGTCGGTGGGTTCTTTGATGCAGGAGATTTCGATATCGAGACAGGGGCGAACATCAATGTGGTAGAAAACTTGATTCGTGCATGGGAGCTTTTCAAGCCATCGCGTGATGAAACCTTTGTGAGCGAAAAACAACGTTATGTCGATTTGCATCGTCCCGATGGCACTCCTGATGTCTTGCAGTACATCGAACACGGTGTATTGAATCTGGTAGCGCAGGCAGAGCAGATAGGACACATGGCTTCTACGCTTTCCAATTCGGTACTTGATAATTATCATCATTTGGGAGATGCCGCATCCATTACTGACGGATTGCATTATGATCCCTCACTCAAGCCTTATGAAGTATCTGCGGATGGGAAGCGGAGCGGCACGCCCGATGATATGTGGGCTTTTACTACACGTAATCCCCGGCTTGATATGCGTGCTGCGACCATGTTTGCCGCAGCAGCCCATGCCTTAGAAGGGCATAATGATAGTTTGGCTGCACGGGCACTGAAGCAATCGAAGCGTTTGATGAAAGAAGCAGAGAAGCTTTTGAGCCAGCGTACCGAATCTGGGCGGAACAATGCGCGTACAGGACTGGGCGGCATAGCTGCTACCAATTTGCAGCTTTATATCGCTACTCAGGAAAAGGAATATTTGGATGTATTTGAAAAAGAGATATGGAAGGAATTAGACCGGAACTTGAGGTTCAGTCTTCAGACAGCCCTTGATGCTATTCCTTATATGAATGAAGATTATCGCAAGCAGTTACGTCCTTATGTAGAGCAATATGCAACGTATATTCAAGATTTCGACCGGCAGAATCCGTATGGTGTGCCTATCGGTACAGGCAACTGGGCGGGAATCGGTCCGTTGCTTAGCTTTGGGACTACCGTATGCTTTGCACATCTTTATTATCCCGACATCGTGGCGAAAGATGAAGTATACCGGACGGCTAATTGGCTCTTCGGTTGTCATCCTTACCATAATTATTCATTTGTTGCCGCAGTAGGAGCTGCCCGTCCGAAGTTGGTCTTTTATGGAAATAATCGTGCCGACTTCTCATTCATACCAGGCAATGTAGCTCCCGGAGTGCTTTTCCGTAAGCCCGACCATTTTGAGAACTTTGATGATTGGCCCTTCCTGTGGGGGCAGAATGAGGGGACTATTGCTGGCAACACGCAATACATTATCTTTGGCTTGGCTTTCAAGCATATTGTTGAGGAGAAAAAATAAAAAATCTGTCTTGAAAGTAGATTGTATAGAGGTGTAGTATTCATGATAATCAATGCAAAGACGCGAAAGTGCTGTGACTTGTAAAATCATAGCGCTTTCGCACCTTTGCATTGATTAAAATATAGAGTATCAATTATTTTTGTTCGCACGTTTGCGCTCGGTTTCATCCAAGATAATCTTGCGCATACGCATACTCTTCGGAGTCACTTCTACATATTCGTCTTCCTTGATGTATTCCAGTGCTTCTTCCAGCGAGAATACCACCGGCGGGATAATACGCGCCTTGTCATCCGACCCCGACGCACGCATATTGGTCAGCTTTTTCGATTTCGTGACATTTACCACCAGGTCGTTTTCGTGAACGTGCTCGCCTACCACTTGTCCGGCATATACTTCTTCCTGCGGATAGATGAAGAAGCGGCCGCGGTCTTGCAGCTTGTCAATGGCATACGCGAAGGCAGTCCCGCTCTCCATGGCAATCATCGATCCGTTGGTACGGCGGGGAATATCTCCCTTGTAGGGTTGGTATTCCTTGAATCGGTGTGCCATGATGGCTTCTCCTTGCGATGCAGTCAATACGTTGGTACGCAATCCGATAATACCGCGCGATGGCATATCAAACTCGATGTTCACACGGTCGCCTTGCGTTTCCATCGAAACCATTTCACCTTTACGGCGGGTCACCATGTCAATCATCTTGCTGGCAAATTCTTCGGGAACGCTGATGGTAAGTTCTTCAATCGGTTCGCAACGTACCCCGTCTATCTCTTTGTAAATAACCTGCGGCTGGCCTACCTGCAACTCGTAGCCTTCGCGGCGCATGGTTTCAATCAGTACTGAAAGGTGCAGCACACCACGTCCCGATACAATCCATTTGCCGTCTTCATTCTCGGTCTTGCGGACGCGCAGGGCAAGGTTCTTGTCCAACTCTTTCATCAGGCGGTCTTGTATGTGGCGAGAAGTCACATATTTGCCTTCTTTCCCGAAGAAAGGAGAGTCGTTGATGGTAAACAACATGCTCATCGTAGGCTCATCGATGGCAATAGGGGGCAGTGGCTCCGGATTTTCGAAGTCGCAGATGGTATCACCGATTTCGAATCCTTCTATGCCGATGATAGCACAGATGTCACCCGATGAGACCGATTGCACTTTCTTGCGTCCCAGTCCTTCAAATGTATGCACTTCCTTGATTTTCGATTTCAGCATCTGTCCGTCACGTTTTGCCAGCGTGATGTTCATGCCTTCGCTGATAGTTCCGCGATGCACGCGTCCTACGGCGATACGCCCTGTGTATGAAGAATAGTCGAGCGAGGTGATGAGCATCTGTGGTGTGCCTTCCAGTTGCTTGGGGGCTGGGATATATTTTACGATGGCATCCAGTAGCGGTTCGATGGTACCGGTAGGCGTTTTCCAGTCTTCACCCATCCAGTTGTTTTTTGCCGAGCCATAGAGCACGGGGAAATCCAGCTGGTCTTCCGTTGCGTTGAGGCTGAACATCAGGTCGAACACCATTTCGTATACTTCTTCAGGACGGCAATTCGGTTTGTCCACCTTGTTCACTACTACGATGGGTTTCAATCCGATTTGCAATGCCTTTTGCAGCACGAAGCGTGTCTGCGGCATCGGGCCTTCGAAAGCATCTACCAGCAGGATACATCCGTCTGCCATATTCAATACACGTTCCACTTCACCACCGAAATCGGCGTGTCCCGGCGTATCGATGATATTGATTTTCGTACCCTTATAGTTGATAGATACATTCTTCGAAAGGATGGTTATCCCTCTTTCACGTTCCAAGTCGTTGTTGTCCAGCACCAGTTCGCCATTGGTCTGGTCATTGCGGAACAAATGTCCCGCCAGCATCATCTTGTCTACCAGCGTCGTCTTTCCATGGTCGACGTGGGCAATGATGGCAATGTTTCTAATGTCTTGCATACTATACCTATTATTTGGGTGCAAAGTTACTATTTTTCCGCAAATTATTCGAATCAATTCAAGTGTATTTGTTAAGTTTATATTTTGTATTTTTATGATTGGAGGATTAAATTGTGCCGAGGATTAAATTGTGATGGTAAACAATGAGAAATATCGTTTTCTTGTTGGATAATTGCTGTATTGTTATTATATTTTGACCGAAATGTTTAATTTTAAATAATTTACTTATGAAAAATTGTTTTATTATCGTTCGTTATGGGTAGTGTGTATAATGACGCTGTTGTTGTCCTGTTCAACAGACAACAAAGATGTAGGAATGAATGAAAATCAATTGGAAATGATTTCTATTGCTGATGAAGCCATAAAAAATAGATTTTTAGCCTCTGTGAATAAATTTAATGAATGTCCGCAAACGTCCAAATTAGCAAAGTTTAAACAGGCTATGAGATGCCAATGCAGGCATAGGAACAGAATTTGCAGGCACTCCCTGTAAAACAATTGAAAGGAAACACAATGAATCTGCTTGACTTCTACCGTCAATATCCTGACGAAAGCTCCTGCGAGGAGGCTCTCCGTCGTTTCCGTGAACGCCACGGTCTTTTCTGTAGCCGCTGCGGCGGTTTGCGTTTGAGTTGGAATCCGAGCCACCGTTCTTGGACCTGCATGGACTGTAAGCATGAGATGACCTTGCGTTCCGGTACTGTGATGCAGGGAAGCAACCTGCCCATCCGCGACTGGTTCGCCGCCATGTACCTTCTGACGGCGACCAGACGTGCCATATCCTCCAAGGAAATCCAACGCCAACTGGGGCGCAAGCGTTACCAGCCCGTATGGGAAATGGTGCACAAGCTTCGTGACGTGATGGGCAAGCGTGACGCACGCTATAATCTTCATGGAGATGTGGAGATAGACGAAGGGTTCTTCTCCACCGAGACGCCTGAGGCTCAGAAAAACTGCCCGCTCAAACGTGGACGTGGAAGCCAGCGCAAGACATCCGTCCTTGTCATGGCTGAAAGCAGTTTCCCGGACACTCCTTCCGATAAGAAGCGGAGTACCCCTAAAATCGTGGGACACATAAAGATGGAGGTAATAGACGATTTGAAGGCTTCCACCGAAACTCCCAGGATAAAACAGGCGACAGACGGGAAGGCAAATGCCACTACGGACGGTTCCAGCACATACGCATCCCTTGAAAAGGACGGGGCAGTGGCTTCCCACAAGGCCGTTGTCATGGATGACAAGAAAAAAGTCGGAAAGGTTCTACCTTGGGTACATATCGCCATCAGCAACGCCAAGAGGAGCATCCTTGACACCTACCATGACATAAAGGCGGAATTCCTGCAACTCTACCTTAACGAATTCTGCTACAAGTTCAACCGAAGGTATTTCGGTTTTAGGCTCTTTGAGAGGTTGGAACTCTGTGCTTGCACTTATAGAGCTGAGTTTAAACATCGAATTTACTAATTGGATATTTGCGGACATTCATATAAATTTATAAAAATGGATTCAGAAGCTACAAGAACAGACTTCGTTGATGTAGAAATTACCATGGATAGTGGGACAAAACCATAGAAGAAATAAAAGCAACTTTGTCCGTGCGTGAAAAATTTTACATAGATAAAGCTTTAAGTTTAGATATGAGCAATTCCGACTTAGTTAATAATTTGTTAATAGAAATTTCTACAGACCAAGATTTAATGAATAAACAGGCTGTTATTTGTTTTGTTACTGTATTAGAGGCTTCTACACACTATTGGAATTCTCATATTGAAGAATGGCAACAAGTGCTGGAAAACCGGTAACACGAGTTAATTGGGGAACGGTTGCTACTTTTGATGCGTGGTATGGTTATCAGGCGATGTTAGTGAGTGTTATGAATCCGATTGTAAGTGGAGGTACAGTTGCTTTTGCTTCGGGATTGGCGGCTGTTTTTTCTTAAAATCTTTTTGCTATGAAGAATAGTTGTATAAAATATGGGATATATTTTGTTGTTATTTGGAATATATTTATAGCGATTTTGTCATATGTTAGTTTTGTATTTTATAACGAATCTATTTATGATGAAATATTTGGAAGTGCTTTTGATTGCAGTATGGCTGTTTTCTTTATTGTCTTATGGTCAATAATATGGTATTTTGTTAGCTATTATGGACGGAAAAGATTTTTGGCGGGTCGTACGTTGTTTAAAGATAAGTATCCCCGTTTAGATAGTCGTGCAATAGATAAGTATTATTCCCTATTTTATCTTTCAAAAACTTCAAGATTATTGATGAAAGTAGTCTTGGTTTCCATACCAAGTTATGTGTTATTGCATTTTGAAAAGGGGTTTTCTACTCTTGATTTTATTGCAATCAGTTTGCTGTGTGTGCTTTCCGTTTTTTTGTTTTATGTTTCTGGGAAATTTGCCAAAAAGAGTATAGTTGAGTATAATTAGTAGAAGTTCGGTGTCGTTTATATAAGACTTTTCTTGTTTTCTATAGCATCTTCTTTGGAAGATATTTTGCAAAAGTGTTTGTTGGATGAAAGATTATTCCTATCTTTGCACCCGCAAATAGAATTTATATTATATAAACAAAACAGTCAAAATTATGTATTTAGACGCAGCTAAAAAGCAAGAAATCTTTGAAAAGTACGGAAAGTCTAACACTGATACTGGATCGCCCGAATCTCAGATTGCATTGTTTTCATACCGTATTTCTCACCTGACAGAGCACTTGAAGCTCCACAGAAAAGATTATACAACTGAAAGATCTTTGACCAAGCTGGTAGGTAAGCGTCGTGCATTGCTCGACTACTTGAAGCGTAACGACATCGAAAGATATCGTAACATCGTGAAAGAGCTTGGTCTGCGTAAGTAAGGCTTTACTTAGAGCGAACGAAACAAAGAAGAGTGCCGTTTGTCCGAGGAGGATAGACGGCACTCTTCTTTGTTTGGGAGTCTCACTATGCACAATATAGGCCCTCTGCGAACGAAGATATACTTCATCGGCAGTTTAATATATACTGCAACAGCCAACGAAGATATACTTCATCAGCCAACGAAGTATATCTTCATTTTCAATGGGGTCGGGTTGGCAAATCTAAAGGACATTCAAATATTGAATTTTAGAATGAAATGGAACGCTTTTTTCCTGAAGTAAACAGGCTTTTTATTATTGAGGGAAGTAATGCAACGGCATTATAGAAGGTAAATGACTCTGTTTTTTCGGCAAAGAATGAGTTTGTTTCAAAAATGAAATCAACTTTCATTTTGAGGCAGACTCACATTCTTTCATTATATTTATGCGAATCAGGAGTCAAACGTAGTTATTTCCCAGGAGTTATCACTTCGTTCAGAAGTTAAAGGCCAATAGCCTTGCTTCTGAAAGCGGTAAAAAGGTCTTGGTATCTAACTCCCAACCCACCAAACGGGCGATAACTCCTTATAACTCCCTTTTAACTCCTGATTCGCATTATTTACTTCTTATTCTATTAGCAAATCATCCTGCCCAGTTTTCCCGGTCCAGATTGCGGTAGCTGATGGCTTCGGCAAGATGGCGAGGGAGGATAGCTTCGCTTCCGTCTAAATCGGCAATGGTGCGGGAGACTTTCAATATGCGGTCGTAGGCACGGGCAGAGAGGTTGAAGCGTTCCATGGCGGTGCGCAGGAGATTCATGCCGTGTGTGTCGGGTTGGGCATATTGGTGGAGCAGGCGAGAGGTCATCTGTGCATTGCAATGAATGCCAGGAAGGTCGGCAAAACGCTTTGCCTGTATCTGCCGGGCACGTATCACACGTTCGCGGATGGCGGCACTCGATTCGCCTTTCTCCCGTTCGGCAAGCTTCTCGAAAGGTACGGGGACGATTTCTACCTGAATATCAATGCGGTCGAGCAGTGGGCCGGAGATGCGGTTCAAGTACTTCTGCACCTGTCCGGGTGTGCAGACACAATGACGTGTGGGATGGTTGTAATAGCCGCACGGACAGGGATTCATAGAAGCTATCAGGGTGAAGCTGGCAGGATAATCCAAGGTGTATTTGGCACGTGAGATGGTGATGCGCCGGTCTTCCAGCGGCTGGCGGAGTACTTCGAGTACACTTCGGTTGAACTCCGGAAGCTCGTCGAGGAACAATACGCCGTTGTGTGCCAGGCTGATTTCACCCGGCTGGGGATTGGTGCCTCCGCCTACCATGGCGACTTGCGAAATGGTGTGGTGTGGGCTGCGGAACGGGCGGACAGCGATAAGTGACGAGTCTTTTCCCAACTTGCCTGCTACAGAATGAATCTTGGTAGTTTCTAAACTTTCGGCAAGCGAGAGCGGAGGCAGGATGCTTGGAAGGCATTTCGCCATCATCGACTTGCCGCTTCCTGGTGCTCCTACCATAATAAGGTTATGGCCGCCTGCTGCTGCTACTTCCAGTGCGCGCTTTACATTCTCCTGCCCTTTTACATCGGCAAAGTCGAAAGGAAAGTTCGACTGGCTTCGGTAGAATTCCTCACGGGTGTTGACGACGGTAGGTTCCAGTTCGCGCTTGCCATTGAAGAAGTCGATGACTTCGGTGATGTTTTCCACGCCATATACATTCAGGTTGTTGACCACGGCGGCTTCGCGTGCATTCTGTTTGGGCAGGATGAAGCCTTCGAAACCTTGCTGGCGGGCGCAGATGGCTATGGGAAGGGCGCCTTTGATGGGCTGCAGGCTTCCGTCCAGGCTCAGTTCGCCGATGATGAGGTAGCGGTCGAACTTGTCGGTAGTTACGGCACCCGTCACTCCCAGTATGCCAAGTGCCAGCGGCAGGTCATACGATGAGCCTTCCTTGCGGATGTCGGCAGGAGCCATGTTGATAACTATCTGGCAGGTAGGAAATTTGTATCCGTTGACTTGCAGGGCGGCAACGATGCGTTCATGGCTTTCTTTTACGGCAGAGTCGGGCAGTCCTACGAGGAAGAACTTGATTCCCCGTGAGCTGTTCACTTCGATAGTGACGATGGTGGCGTCTATTCCTTGTACGGCGGCGCCGAAGAGTTTGATTAGCATTTAAGGTCGTATTTAAGGTTTATTTTTTTGTTGTCAGTTCTTTTATTTTGTCATAGAGCGGCTGGCCGTACAGGCCGGTTGCGAAAATCTTACGGTTGTTTCCTATCAGGATATTGTCGGGAAGGGTGTGGATTTGGTTTTGTTTGACCACAACATTGTCCCAGCCTTTGAAGTCGCAGGTTTCTATCCATTGTTTGGTATCTTCCTTGCATGCATTCAGCCACTTGTCTTTTTCGTAATCCAGTGAAATGTTCAGGACTTTGAATTGTTTTTCAGGGAACTTTTTAACCAAGGTTGCCAGCGAATCGCGTCGGGTTATGCTTTCCGGGTTCCAACTAGCCCAAAAGTTGAGCAGGGTGTAGCTGTCTTTTTCTCCACTCCACGAGATGTATTTCCCTTTTCGGTCTTTGCATGAGAAATAGTTGACGTATCCTTCCGATGTCCGTTTGAGGTCGGACTGGGAAGGCAAAGCCTTCAGTACGATGCTAAGCAAGCGGCTGTCCTTGATGTTTCCTGCCAAAGGGGCGATAAGCTGGTCGATTTTCTCCATATCGGGTCGGGGCACCTGGATGAAGTATCGGTTGATGAGGTAGGCAGAGGCAAACGATGTGGGATGCGTCTGGATAAACTTTTCTACTGTTTGTACAATGGATGTAGAGTCTTTTAGCGGTTGCAGTTCTTTTAATAGAGTTCCGTATGCTTCGTTGTCTCCGCTCCCCTGTATGTCGGGTTGTCCGAATGTACCTGCCAACTTGACTTCTTGCCCACGGTCTGCAAAAAACGGAATCACTTCTCCTTCTGTGGAAGCAAGCCGGAAAATGGTGATGGTGTCTGGAAGGAAAGCATATTCGAACTTGCCTTCTTTCGGGAAAATTGTATCAAGACGTGACACGGGGTCATCGTATATTACGAGGATGGGCTTGTCGGACAAGCCTGTCATTTCGGCGTGTAGCACAAAGCGATTGTCCTTCTTGCAGGCAGAAAGGGAAAGCATGATAAGTGCGACGAGTGGAGCAATTGTCTTCATGGCTCTGTGGATATATATTGATTTGCCTGCGAATGTACATAAATTATTTGAAATAAAAAAGCCGGAATGCGTTTTGCACTCCGGCTTTCATTGAAATCTATCAGATAAGATTATTGGATTTCATTGGCATATTTAGCAAATTCGCGGTCGTTTTGTGCGCTTGCTTTCAAGTTGGCATCTTTCTGAGCCACTTTAGCCATGCTTGACTTAACCAGGTCGGCATTGTTGGTGCGTGCACCTACGATAGCCATCAGATAGTCAGTGTAAGCATCCGGATTCTTAACTGCCGACAATGTACTCTTAGCTTTGTTGTAATCCTTAGCCAAGATTTGAGCCAAGGCAGCAGAGTTGGTCTTGGTGTCGCCGAAAGCTTGTACGGCACGGTCGTACTGACCTTGTTTGATGTAGAGGTTACCCAAAGCTTCGTTAGCGGTATTAGCACCAGTAGACTTGCTCAGGTAAGTTTCTGCATCAGCTACGTTGCCTTTGCACAATGCGCACAGACCGAGGTTGGTGTTGACTTCGGCAGCGTTGGCGTCTTTGCTTGCGGCTTGCTTGAAGTAGTTTTCAGCAGCGTTCAGGTCGCCTGCTGCGTATGACATCATACCCAGGTTGTTGTATGCACGGTAATCGTTCGGATATTTTTCGATAGCTCTCTTGTAGATGGCTTCCTTGCGTGCGTTGTCCTGAGTCAGGGTAGCTGCATACAGCAATTCGTCTACGCTGATAGAGTCTTCTTTCGCGTCGAATGCGGCGTTGATTTCTTCATCGCTACGTCCGATAACATCGTAGTTGGCGGTCAGGCGTGCACGGCGCAATTGCGGAAGGATTTCATCTGCCAAGGTCTTGTAAACTGAAGAGATGTTCTTGATTTCAGTTTCACGTTGTTCCGGATCTTGGTACATAGACAAGACGCGCAAGATGAGGTCTTTGTCCTGGATGTTTGATTTAGAAACCAGTTCCTGGAAGCCTTCCCAGTCTTGTGCAGTATATTTAGCGTCAACCTGAGTTTCGATTTCGCCTTTCTTCAATTGCTTGTTCAGGTACTTTTCAGTGTTTTCCTGACGGTCTTCAGCCAAACCGGTGTTCAGTTTCACACCACCATCCGGAGATGCGTAAGCAGAGATTTCGATGTTGTTCAACTTGAAGTTTTTCTTGTCGCCGTTTACTGCAACCACTTTCTTGTTGAAATCCTTGATGCCTTCTGACTTCAGTTCGCTTGCGCGGATGTTAGCCTGTTGGATCAAGAACATGATTTGAGCTTCCTGAGCCTGCTTGATGATGCGTTGGAAAGCGTCTGCTGCGTAGGCTGCATTGGCTGATTCAACGGTCGGAAGTTCAGATGTAGCGATTACACCGTCGGCAATCTTTACAGAAGGGATGGTGTATTCTTTCTTTCCTTTCTTGATTTTGAAATCAAGATACAGTTCAGATTTAGCCATTTCCGGAACGTAGTCGAAAGAGGCTTTCATCGTATAAGTACCACCAGCCTTGTAAGATATGGTCTGGTCGTTGCCTTGTACTTTTTCGCCTTGGAACTTGGCGGGTTGGCCTTTGGCTTCGCCACCATCCCATCTCAAGACCGGAGTGACTTCAACGGTCGCATTTTTCTTGAAATACTTTTCAGGGAACTTGCCCGTGATAGTTACAGGCACCTTGCCACCGATAGCTTCCAATACTTCAGGATCAGTTGTGAAATAGCTCGGGTCCAATTCACCCATCTTGCTACATGAAGAGAAAGCAAGAACTAACAATGCCACTAAGGGCAAATACAACTTTTTAATCATGATTTTTACTATTTGGTTTGTTATAAAATATAATCTAGTTGGTTTTTTTACTTCGTTTTTATATTTGGGGCAAAGATAAGAAAAACTCCATTAGCTGTTAACTTTTTGCTCGTTTTTTTTTAAACAGATACTAAAAAAAAGATTAAAACGGGGCAAAAGTGCTCACTCGGATTGCTTTTTCTTGTTCCGTGGGTGGTGTTCGATGATTTCTTGCCGCAACATATTGCGGTCGATGTGGGTATAAATCTCGGTGGTGCCGATGCTTTCGTGTCCCAGCATACACTGGATGGCACGCAGGTTGGCACCGCCTTCGAGCAGATGGGTGGCGAACGAGTGGCGGAAAGTATGGGGGCTGATGCTTTTTTTTAGTCCGATCTGGTCTGCCAACTCCTTTATTATATGAAACACCATAATGCGCGAAATGTTCTTGCCTATCCGGCTGATGAAGACAAAATCTTCGTAACCGGGACGGATTTTTGTTTCTTCGCGTTCTACGAAGTAATTCTTCAGCTCGTTGACGGCACGGGGAGAGATGGGTACCAGGCGTTGTTTGTTTCCCTTGCCTTCCACTTTGATAAAGCCTTCGGAAAGGTAGAGGTCGGATAGCCGGAGGTTGCAGAGTTCCGATACGCGAAGTCCGCAGCTGTACAAGGTTTCCAGAATGGCGCGGTTGCGTTGACCCTCGGGGGTGCCTTGGTCGATGGCTCCGATAAGTGCATCTATTTCTTCCACGGTCAGTATGTCGGGAAGGTGTTTGCCTATCTGTGGTGATTCGAGCAGTTCGCTCGGGTCTTGCCGGATATAGTCGTCGAGGGTAAGAAAGCGGTAGAACGAGCGTATTCCTGAAAGGATGCGGGCTTGCGAACGAGGGTGGATGCCGATATCGTGGAGGCCGGCTGAGAAGTTTTCCAGATCCTGCAAGGTGGCTTCTGTGCAGTCGATGCCCTCCAGAGTGAAGTAGGCGAGGAGTTTGTCGAGGTCGGTGAGGTACGCTTGTATGGTGTTTTCCGACAGAGACTTTTCCAATTTCAGGTATTGTCGGTACTTTGTTATAATCTTCTCGTTGGTTTTCATTTCTTTTTCGTATCTTTGTGCCGGATTTTGCAGCAAAGTTATTAAAAAGTTTACTTCGTGAATATGATGAAGATACAAATAATCAATGGTCCCAATATTAATCTGTTGGGGAAACGCGAACCTTCCATTTATGGTTCGACTTCGTTCGAAGACTATTATCAGACACTTAAAGAGCGTTATCCCGATGTGGAACTCGATTATTTCCAGTCGAACGTGGAGGGCGAGCTAATCAACAAGATTCATGAAGTGGGATTTTCTTCCGACGGAATCATCCTGAATGCCGGAGCTTACACTCATACTTCTATCGCTTTGCAGGATGCTATCCGTTCTGTTACCACTCCGGTCATCGAAGTTCATATTTCGAATGTGCATACCCGGGAAGAGTTCCGGCACAAATCGATGATAGCGTGTGCGTGTAAAGGCGTGATTTGTGGCTTCGGCCTGGATTCGTACCGGCTGGCTCTGGAAGCGCTTCTAGGTACTAGTAGACCAGGTACTAGGAACTAGGTTTTAGATACTGGTTGACTGGATGTTAGGTAAAGCATTTTAGAACCTAGTTCCTAGTGTCTGGTCAACTGGTCACCTCAAATATAAACACTAAAAACTTAAAACTATATGATGCTCAAACAAACAAAAATCGTTGCGTCTATTTCAGACTTACGTTGTGATGTCGATTTTATCCGCGACCTGTTTAACGCGGGGATGAATGTGGTGCGTATGAATACTGCCCACGCCAGCCGCGAAGGGTTCGAGACATTAATTAATAATGTGCGCCAAGTATCCAACCGAATCGGTATCCTGATGGATACAAAAGGACCGGAAGTGCGTACGACGGCAAGTGCCGAAGGACACATCGATTTCAAGACCGGCGAACGGGTAACTATCGTCGGCAAACCCGAACAGGAAACGACGCATGAATGCATCGCCGTCAGCTATCCGGGATTTGTAAACGACCTGTCAGTGGGTGCAGATGTACTGATTGATGATGGCGACCTGGAGCTGCGGGTGATAGACAAGAACGAAGATACCTTGTTCTGCGAAGTTTGCAATGATGCTACACTGGGAAACCGCAAGAGCGTGAATGTGCCTGGCGTGCGTATCAATCTGCCTTCGCTCACGGAAAAAGACCGTAATAATATCTTGTATGCCATCGAAAAGGATATCGATTTTATCGCCCACTCTTTTGTGCGCAACAAGCAGGATGTACTTGATATCCGCGAGATACTCGACGCTCATCAGAGTGATATCCAGATTATTGCGAAAATCGAAAATCAGGAGGGCGTGGACAATATCGATGAGATTCTGGAAGTGGCAGACGGGGTGATGGTAGCCCGTGGAGATTTGGGCATCGAAGTGCCGCAGGAGCGCATCCCCGGCATCCAGCGCAAGCTTATCAAAAAATGTATCCTGGCACGCAAACCGGTCATTGTGGCTACCCAGATGCTTCACACGATGATAAACAATCCGCGTCCTACCCGTGCCGAGGTGACCGACATTGCCAATGCCATCTATTACCGCACCGACGCCCTGATGCTGAGTGGCGAAACGGCATACGGCAAATATCCGGTAGAGGCAGTGAAGACCATGGCAAAGATTGCCGCACAGGCGGAAAAAGACAAGATGGAAGAAAACGACATACCTATTCCTTTGACTCCGGACAATACTGATGTGACCAGCTTCCTGGCAAAACAGGCGGTACGTGCCACCACGCTGATGCCTATCCGTGCCATCATTACCGACAGTTTCAGTGGACGTACGGCACGCAATCTGGCTGCTTTCCGTGGTAAATATCCTGTGCTTGCCATCTGCTACAAGGAAAAGACAATGCGTCATCTTGCCTTGTCGTATGGAGTGGAGGCTATCTATATGCCCGAAAAGGCAAACGGACAGGAGTATTATTTCACGGCATTGCGTAAGTTGCTGAGCGACGGTGTGCTGACTCCGAAAGAAATGGTAGCATACCTGAGCGGCGGTAAGAAAGGCACGCACACTTCGTTCCTCGAAATCAACCAGGTGGACGATGTGCTGGAAGATACCGAGAACTATGTGTTGCCGAACCGGAACAGATATTTATAATTAGAGGTGACTAGTTAACTAGGTACCAGGTGACTAGGTTTTAGATACTAAGCCAACCTGGCTATTTAAAACCTAGTCAACTAGTACCTTGTCAACTGGTCAACTGAGATATGAAAGAAACCGACGCATTGGATGCATATATCCTCGGACATATTGATGAGGAGAGCGACTACCTGAAGGCGCTCTATCGGGCTACGCATGTCAAGTTGTTGCGTCCTCGTATGGCTTCGGGACACCTGCAGGGGCGGATGCTGAAGATGTTTGTCACAATGATACATCCACGGCAGGTGCTTGAAATAGGTACGTACAGCGGCTATTCGGCATTGTGTCTGGCAGAGGGACTGGAAGAAGGGGCGATGCTCCATACCTTTGAAATCAATGACGAGCAGGAAGACTTTACCCGTCCGTGGCTGGAAGGCTCGCCCTATGCCGACCGCATCCGCTTTTATATTGGCGATGCCTTGCAGATAGTGCCTACGATGGACATCACGTTCGACCTTGCTTTTGTCGACGGCAACAAGCGGGTCTACATAGATTACTACGAGATGATACTGCCCCGGCTCCGCAAGGGAGGGTATATCATTGCTGATAATACGCTGTGGGACGGACATGTGCTGGAAGAACCCCGGAGTGCTGATGCACAGACCATCGGCATCAAGCGGTTCAATGACCATGTAGCTTCCGACCGGCGTGTGGAAAAAGTTATCCTTCCCCTGCGGGACGGGTTGACGATAATTCGAAAACTATAGGTAGCAGGTACTAGGCATTAGTTGACAGGTATAAATGGTAAACCAATGTATTTAAGACCTAGTCATCTAGTACCTGTTAACTAGCCACCTGAAAACATAAACCAAAGAAATATATGGAAACAACCAGACAAAACAAGATAGCCCGGCTGATTCAGAAAGAGCTGAGCGAGATGTTCCAGCAGCAGACGCGGACAATGCACGGCGTGTTGGTATCGGTAAGTGTGGTGCGTATTAGCCCTGATATGAGTTATGCACGTGCTTACCTTAGTGTGTTCCCTTCGGAACGTGCTGAAGAGATAGTGAAAAATATCAATGACAACGTGAAGTCCATCCGCTACGAATTGGGTACCCGTGTGCGTTATCAGCTTCGCATCATCCCCGAACTGAAGTTCTTTGTGGATGACTCGTTAGATTATGCCGCACACATCGACGAGTTGCTGAAGAAATGAATTTCCCCTTCTATATCGCCCGCCGATACCTGTTTTCGAAGAAGTCGCACAATGCCATCAACGTCATTTCCGCCATCTCTGTGTGTGGAGTGGCGCTTGCTACGTTGGCGTTGGTGTGTACCCTGTCGGTATTCAACGGCTTTCAAGATCTTGTGGCATCGTTTTTTACCGCCTTCGACCCTCAATTGCGCATTACAGCAGTGCGCGGTAAGGTGTTCGATGGGGAAGACCCGCGTATCCTTGCTTTGCGGCAGATGCCCGAGGTAGCGGTATGGTCGCGTTCGCTCGAAGACAATGCCATGGTGCAATACCAGGGCAGGCAGGCAATGGCGGTTATCAAGGGTGTGGAAGACAACTTCGATATTCTCACGCCTATCGACAGTATCCTTTACGGACGCGGTGAGCTGACCTTGCACGATGAGGTGGCTCACTATGCCATCCCCGGCATTCAGCTGCTCGCCACATTGGGCAGCAGCATCCGTTTCCTTGACCCTCTGGAGGTGTACGCTCCCAGGCGCGGTGCGAAAGTGAACCTTGCCAATCCTTCTACGGCATTTGTCACCGGTAGCCTGTTTTCTTCCGGACTGGTTTTTTCGGTCAATCAGGAAAAATACGATGCCTCTTACATCCTGACTTCCATCGACTTTGCCCGTAGTCTCTTCCAATACACTACCGAAGTGAGTGCTGTCAATCTCCGCCTTGCTCCCGGTGCCGATACCGAAGCGGTGAAGCGGCAGATTCAGCAGCAGCTAGGTGGTGACTTCCGTGTGGAAGACCGCTATGAGCAGCAGGCGGATACCTACCGCATCATGCGTGTGGAAAAACTTATCTCTTACCTTTTCCTTACATTCATTCTCGTGATAGCTTGCTTTAACATCATCGGTTCGCTCTCAATGCTCATCATTGATAAGCGTGATGACGTGGCAACCTTGCGTAACCTGGGTGCGAGCGACAAGCAGATAGTCCGTATCTTCCTTTTCGAGGGACGGATGATTTCGTTTATTGGCGCATCGGTGGGCGTGGTGCTGGGACTGATACTCTGCTGGGTGCAACAAGCATTCGGGCTGATAAAATTAGGCAGTTCGGGCAGCTTTGTGGTCGATGCTTATCCCGTCAGTGTGGAAGTGACAGATGTGGCAGTGGTCTTTGTCACCGTCCTCGTGGTAGGTTTCCTATCGGTGTGGTATCCCGTGCGTTATCTTAGCAAGCGGTTGCTGAAGTGACAGCTTTTAGTAAGACTCGGTGTGTCATCTGTGTCATTCCCAAGGAGTGTGTGGGCAATGCATAGTGCAAAAGATAGACAACGGATTGAAAACGAGTTTAATTCGTTATTTCAATTTTCGGCAAAAGTCGTCAGAATGTAAAGTGCCGCTTACATGTTATCCATAAACTGTTTATCTTAGGGATGTTTTTTTAGTAAAACAGTTATGACAGACAAAAAATTTTACATCGTCCCGAACAGAAGAACAGTAACTTCGGGAATGAAAGCAATTCTTGTTTTTATATTCGTATTTTTACTTTCTGCTAACATCTACGAGCAAAAGGCATCGCCTGTAAATGTTTATAGGAACACAAATGTAAATTATACTGGCATTGTGGAAAGCGACCAGCCTCTCGGCTACAAGCAAATACGGGAGTGGAAGAAATTCAAGACGCTTCAGGTTTGTGGATGGACGGCTTTGGGGGCAGGAAGTGCTATGGTGGTTGTCGGTTCTTTTGTATTTGCCTTTGCTACTGAAGACAAATGGGATGGCGATGGTGTAGATCCTCTTATCGCTTTGCCTTGTACGGGTGCGGCTCTTGTTGTCGCCAGTGTCCCGATGCTGGTTTTTGCTTATAAGCATAAGCGAAAAGCCAAGAGCCTTTCGTTTACCGCTTCCAGCTTGTCGGTAGACTTGCCTAATGGAAGCAGGCAGGCGCAACCAGCTTTGGGACTTTGTCTGCATTTCTGAGTTTTATTTGCAATTTGTTTCAAGACGCGGGGTAGGCACAAGGCAAGGGGATTTTATACCAGCGATTTCAACTATACATCCTACACCTCTGTGTCTCCTGCGCCTGATTGGCCTTATTTCCGCAATCAGCCGCTGCAAGCTGACTGTCTTTCCGTTCTTGCCGGATGAAAAAAACAGTTTCATCGGCAGATATCCGGCGGCAAATGCTTACCTTTGCTTCCGTAAAAACGTAAACAAATGGAAGAAGGAATAAAGGCATACGATGCTTATCGTCATCTTTCTCAGAAAGAAGGAGGGTTGCCGGAAAATGTACGGCATGATTTGAATATAGATGATTTGTATGATCGGTTGGATTATACTTCGTCAGGTGTCGGAAGGCAATATTTGTATCATTTGCTTTGCACTGATAAGGTTTCGGAGGTATGTGATTATGAACCGTTAATGGAACGGTTTCAAGCCGATGAGGCTTTGCGTAAGCTGTTGACGGAGGTACTTGCCAAGTTGAATAAGCCTGCTTCTTATACTGTAGTAGATGTCTTGGCTGAAGAAAGGCATACGTATTCACGGCGTTATCTGTTCCTGCTTCAGGTATGCCGTTGGCTTCCGTTGTTGTTCTTGTCTTTCACCTTATTGACCGATGTTCCGGCTGTTCCTTTCGTTTTGCTTATTCTTTCTTATATGGTCAATGGCTATTTGCATTTTAAGCAGAAAAGTATGCTTGCATGTTACTATTTTTCCATTCCTCAGCTTTATCGACTGATGCAAGCGGCTTGCCGTTTAAGCCGGATAGATGCATTTACGGCCGTTGACCGGACGATTGGGGTTAGTTTGGCTGATTTGAAGGGTCTTATTGGGAAATTACGCTCGTTCAGGCTGGGGATTGCATTACAGAGCGAGTCAGCTTTGCTTATGTTCCTGTTTACCGAATTGATAAATGTATTTACCTTGTATGCAGCGATTAATGTAGCCGAATCGTTTCTTTGCATTCGGAAACAGCGGAAAGAAATAGAGCGAGTGTTTCGTTTTGTTGGTCTTTTGGATGTATTGTGTTCTGTGTCTTACTTTCGTGCAAGCTTGCCTTATTGGTGTAAGCCGTCTGAAACGAAAGAAGGCGAAATGTTGTGTGCCCGTGCGATTTGCCATCCATTGATAAAGCATTGTGTCCCCAATGACGTCTCTTTATTGAATAAGTCGATGTTGATCACCGGTTCTAACATGTCTGGCAAAACCAGTTTCATCCGTACCATAGCGGTTAATTTGCTTGTAGGTAAGGTGCTTCATACTTGCTTTGCCGAGGAGTTTCGTATTCATCTTGACCGAAGGATTCATTCGGTTATTCATACCGAAGATGATTTATTGAACGGTAAAAGTTATTTCTTAAAGGAAGCGGAGAATGTAAAGGAAGCTGTATCTATTGCGCAGAGTGGAAATTATCTATTGATTTTTGATGAACTGTTTAAAGGAACTAATACGGTAGAACGCATTGCGATTAATGCGGCTCTTTTCCACGAATTATCAAAAGGAAATCATAGCATCCTTGTGTCTACACACGACAAAGAGTTAGCCACTTTGCTTCGGGAACGTTACGAACTTTATCATTTTAGTGAAACGGTGACAGACAATCAGTTGACTTTGATTATAAATTGAAAAAAGGTATTGCGCAAGAAGGAAATGCCATAAAGATATTGCGGTTATACGGTTATCCGGATTCGGTAGTGGAAGAGGCGGAGCGGATAAAGGACCGGGGTTTTTATTAATAGCCTGTTACTCATCGTTTAATAGAACCGTTACTTCGTTTTTCAACTTTGGCAAATGATTGATTACCATACTCCAAAGGATATCAACGGATAAACTGTCATATCCATGAATGATATAGTTTCTTGCGTCTACAATTTTACGTGAATTGGTTATCGCAATGTTTTTGTCTGTTTTTAAAATTCTATTCATTGCTTCGCCTATAATTTCTATATTTCGTTCGATAGCACGCCTTAGGCAGAGATTGTTATAAAAATCATCAAACAGTTTTGGTTTGTCGCCAAAGAAACTTTCTATTTCTTCAATGGCGGTCAGAATATCTTGCAAATGTTTTTTTATCAGGTCATCCATATATCAATGCTTTTGTTGCGTCTACGTTTTTTTTCAGATAGGGGTTTTTTATCGTTTGTTCTTCTAATAAATCAACCTTTCGGCCGAATAATTCTTCCAAAGCGTATTTGAAATCAAAATAGTTGTCGAAATAGTCGCTTACTTCTGCTTTATTGAAGGAAACGACTAAATCTACATCACTATTATCATTAAAACGATCCGTAAGTATGGAGCCGAATGCAAACAGTTTGCTTACCTTGTACTTCCGGCACAAAGCGACAATCTTCTGTATGTTGTTTTCTATCAGTTTCATAAATGGAATTTTCCTATATGCAAAGATAAGTAATTTATGATATTTCCGTAGTTTTATGAGGACTTTTTAGAAGCGTACGGAACGCATTATATCGTTCTGCCCGTGTTTTCCGTTCTTGCCGGATGAAAAAATAGTTTCATCGGCAGATATCCGGTGACAAATGCTTACCTTTGCCATGCCACCTATGGATATTAACACTGCCACTGATGGACATTGGCAAATGTATCTTCCGTAGGTGTGGCGTGGAGGAAAGCCGCCGGGTTCTCCGCCGTTGCGGTTGGGCGGTTGTGTGCCGGAGCGGATAAAGAACCGGAGCCTTTATCAATGAATTAAATAGTCTGTCCAGATGAAAAAACTTCTTTTCATAATCGTATCCATAGCAACGGTCGGGTTGTTCCTTATCGGAATGAAGCCGAAGATAAATCCTTTTGTCTCTGCGTTTGACAAGGACGGTTATGTGACATTCTCCGGGAGTGGGATGAATTTTCTTTTTGATACGGGAGCGAATATTACCTTGCTTTATGCTGATACCGTGCCGGAATCTTTTCATCCTTTTATGCAGGCGTACGCGAAAGATATAGCCGGCAATGATTTTTCGGTGAAGAAATATTTTTCGTTTTATACGTGTTTGGGGAATATCGAAGGGAATTTGTGGACAGTCATCTTATTGCCGCGGCGTTTTCAATGGCAACATATCCATGGGGTTATAGGTACAGACATGATAGACCGTTGTAATTGGTTGCTTGATTTTGAAGAAGGTACAATCTCTAATGTTCATCCGTTTGTTTCCGGAACTCCGGATATGGTCTTGCGCTATAAGAAGGAAGGAGGCTTGTATTATGTGGAGGAAATGGAACTGAATGGCGTCAAATGCTCTCATGTCTTGATAGATACGGGGTATGACCGGAGTGACTTCTTGTTGCCAAAGCAGGATATAGAACAAATGTCTGACACTTGCTTTTTGAAGAAAGATATTTGTTATGGCTTTGCTGATACAGGGAATGAGATTAGCATTTATGAAGTGGCTCAAGGGGAAGTAAATCAAATGCAGTTTAAAAACGTGACGTTGGCAACATTGGCATCTCAAAGCACAATGGGGCTTTCGTTTTTCAAACGCTTCTCACAAGTCGTATTGGGTACTCGCCAGCAGGAGATAAAGTGTTATTGTTTGAAAGAGTAACAAGGAAAATAGATAGTAATTGTAGCTGGTTTGAAGTAAATCGTTATCTTTGCGATTGTGATTAAGAAGAAAGAAACATAAAACAGGAAGGAAAGCAATAAAATGAAAGAAAGCATTACTGACCGTTATATCGGCATCGGAACAGGTGTCGGGGTAGTTCTTGGTTTTATATTGAAAATGGTGTTAGACTCTTCAGCCGGACTTGTTATTGGTATTGGTTTGGGCGTGTTTGGCGGATGCATGGCGGTTGTCATCAAGCGACTGAGTCAAAAAAGCAATGCAGATAAGAAGAAATTATCATTCTATTTCTGGTGCGGATGTGTGATAGGAG
>ULKH01000981.1_pt1 | contig 40670 bp, 28 predicted proteins | sample 1951111 | NCBI WGS metagenome assembly ULKH01 (sample SAMEA4835496, study PRJEB28245) | human gut metagenome | biome: gut microbiome; material: fecal sample | place: Denmark | collected 2008
TCGTTTGTTTTCGGAAATTTTGCAACTGTTCAAATCCACTTCCAACGCAACGCCTTTGGAACGGAGCCATTCCTTGTGTTTCTTTTTGTTGTCTTCTTCCCGCCTTTGGCTTCTCCGCATATTCCAGTACATAATGGCAAACGGAATCACCGCAAGGCTTCCGGTTACCAACATATAGCCGTATTTCCCCATATCCAAGAATATATAGGTTTGAATTATCAACAGAAACTCTATGGCTATTCCGATGTAGGAAAGGCATCCTAAAATATTGCTTTTAATGTTCATGGCCGTATCTTATTGCTAATGGTAAATAACCTGCCCGGTATTCAGCACACCGTCAGGCACATATCTAATCCCACTGCCCCAAAGATACGAAAAGAATCGGAAGGGCAAACCGGGTGGTCGGATGTTTTTTCAAAAGAAGCGGGCGGACACTTCACGCCACCCCATAGCCACTTGCCTCCCGTCCGTTGATTTCCCATTGCCCGGCAAGGCAGCCCGTTTACTTTCGTGCCGCAATCAACTTATTGTTTCACGATTTAATTCATTTGTATATGGACAACCTCAAGGACATGAAAGACGAAGTGCTGGTAATGACCAATGCTTCCGACGGTAACAAGCCCCATGTGGTAGAGCGCATCGAACAGGACGGCTCATTGAAGACCCAGCCGCTGGCAAAGGCCAAGCCCGACGGCGATTTCCTGAAAATCGACCGCAGCGAATCCATCCTCGAAGCCTTCTTCTCCAATTTCAAACGGCAGTTTGACAACCCGTCCGACTTCCGTTTCTACCACATCCCGGCGGAACTGCTCGCTGCCGCCAAGGATATGGCGGACTTGTTCCGCAAGCCGGAAGAGAACGCGGCCATAATTGACGGGTACAGGTTAGACCCGGAACAGCACGTACAGAAACAGGACTTGCGGCAGGCTCCCGCCACCGAAGAACCCGCCCCGCAGCAATCCACGAAGTGGAGCATGGAGCAGGTGGACTGGCAGCAGCTCGCACGCATGGGCATCACGCCCGAATCGTTGGGCGAAATCGGTACGGCACGCCTGCTCAACGGGCATGAATCTGCCGTGCTTGACATCCGCACCAACTTCGAGGGCATCAGCTTTGAAACACCGGCCTGCATCCGGCTGGTGGAATCGCCCGACGGAAAACCCGTACTCAACATCGAATGCTGCAAACGGTATCCGGATTTGAAGGAGTACATGGGAACGGAACTGCCCCAAGAAGTGCAGGACAACCTGCTGAAAACGAACAACGCCGGACGAACCATTGACATCCGCCAACCTGACGGTACGGTGGAGTCCTGTCTTCTGTCCTTCAATCCCAAGACCAACCGCCTGCACCACCTTCCCATGCAGGATATGAAGCAGGTACGTGAAATCAACGGCGTAACGCTGACCGAAGACCAAGGACTCCGCCTGATGAACGGCGAGTCCGTATTGGTCGAGGGCATGTGGTCCGAGCGGAGGCAGAAGCATTACGACGCACGCCTCCAGTACAATGTATGCAAGGGCGGCTTCGATTACGACTTCCGGGGACTGAACCGCAAGGTGGAGCAAGGGCAAACGGAGCGGCAAGAAATCATCATTCCGCAGAAGCTGAAAGGGGTGGAACTGACCCAAGAGCAGAAAGATGCGTTGAAAGCAGGCAAGGCGGCGTATGTCAAGGGCATGTCCGACGGTGGCGGGGGCACGTTCAATGCCTACGTGCGCCCCAACTACGAGAAGATGAAGTTCGACTTCTTCCGCTGGAATCCCGACAAGAGCCAAAAGCAGTCGCAGGGACAGACTGGCGGGCAGCCGAAACAATCCGCGCAGACGGCGTCCCAGAACCGCCGTATCCGGAAGTCGGAGAAAAAGGGAGTCGGTGCATCACTCTAATTACTTACCTATAATATATAAGTGTATATGAAGAATGTTATCATCGCAGAAAAGCCGTCGGTGGCGCAAAGCATCGCGGCAATCGTAGGAGCAGGACAAAGGAAGGACGGGTATCTGGAAGGCAACGGCTGTGCCGTAACATGGGCTTTCGGGCATCTGGTCGGGCTGGCCATGCCCGAAGCCTACGGGTTTGCCGGTTTCCGGCAGGAGAACCTGCCCATACTGCCAGCCCAATTCACGCTCATCCCCCGCCAGAAGCGTGAGGGGAAGGAATACAAGGACGACCCCGGCGTAGTGCGCCAGTTGAACATCATCAAAGGACTGTTTGAGGGTGGCGACCGCATCATCGTGGCGACTGATGCCGGACGCGAAGGGGAGCTGATATTCAGATATATCTACCATTATTTAGGCTGCACCAAACCGTTTGTCCGCCTGTGGATAAGCAGCCTGACCGACAAGGCCATCCGCGAAGGGATGGAACGGTTGCTGCCGGGCAGCAATTATGATAATCTCTATCTTTCCGCCAAGGCACGCAGCGAAGCGGACTGGCTCATCGGCATCAACGGCTCGCAGGCGCTCAGCCTTGCCGCCGGGCGGGGCGTGTTCTCGCTCGGACGGGTACAGACACCCACATTGGCCATGATTTGCTCCCGTTATCTGGAGAACAAGTCGTTTGCCCCGAAGAAGTACATGCAGATACGCATCACGGTGGAGAAGGATGGCATTGCGTTCCATGCCACAGCGGAACAGCGTTACGAGAACAAAGCCGCCGCAGACAGTGCGTTGGGCGAAATGAAAGCGTGCGGCACGCTCCGCATAACAGCACTTGCCCGGCGGGAGGTCAAAGAAGAACCTCCGCTGCTCTATGACCTGACCGCCCTTCAGCGGGATGCCAACACCCGGCTGGACTTCTCCGCCGACCGCACGCTCTCCCTTGCGCAAAGCCTGTACGAGAAAAAGGTGCTGAGCTATCCGCGCACCGGCAGCCGGTACATTTCCGAAGACGTGTTCGACGAAATCCCCTCGCGCATCGCCCTCTTGCGGCAACATCCGCGTTTCGGGCAGTATGCCGCGTCGCTTTCCGGCGCACCGCTCAACCGCCGCAGCGTGGACGGTGGGAGAGTAACCGACCACCATGCGCTGATTGTAACCGAAAACCTGCCCTCCGGCCTTTCCAAAGACGAACAGGCCATCTACGACATGGTCGCCGCCCGTCTGCTCGAAGCCTTTTCCGCCCCCTGCATCAAGGAGGTGACGGAAATCCGTGCGGCGGTGGGCAGCAGCGAAGCGCAGGCCAAAGGCACGGTGGTCAAGTCCGCCGGATGGCGTGCCGTGCGCGGCGAAAAGGAAGAGGACGACGGCGGGGGTATGGCACTCCCAAATCTGGAACAGGACGAGACGCTCCCGATAAAGGCACTCGAAGCGGTAGAGCGGCAGACCAAACCCAAGCCGCTGCACACCGAAAGCTCGCTGCTCTCGGCGATGGAGCATTGCGGCAGGGAGATTGACGACGAGCAGCTACGGGCGAGCATCCGCGAGACGGGCATCGGAACCCCTGCCACCCGTGCTGCCGTCATCGAAACGCTGTTCGCACGCGGTTATATCCAGAGGGAGAAGAAAAGCCTCGTGCCCACCGACAAAGGCATGGCGGTCTATGAAACGGTGAAGGACAAGAAGATTGCCAACGTGGAAATGACCGCCGCATGGGAGGACACGCTGGCACGCATCGAATCGGGCGAGGCCGATGCTGCCGCCTTCCGGCGCGACATCGAGGCATATACCGCACAGATTGTAACCGAACTGTTGGAAACCAAAGTGTCCGTAGCGCCTTCGGAAAGCGAATACCCGTGTCCCAAATGCCGGAACAGCCGGGTGCTGTTCTTCCCCAAGGTTGTCAAATGCGCCGATGTGGACTGTGGCTTTACCCTCTTCCGTAACAAGGGCGGCAAGGAACTGTCGGACAAACAGCTTGCCGAACTCCTGACCAAAGGCAGAACCGGTGTTATCAAAGGTTTCAGAAGCAGGGAGGGCAAGGCTTTCGACGCTTCATTGGTATTGCGCCCCGACTTCTCCGTGGGCTACGAGTTTGCCGACAAGAAACCATCCAAAGGCAAATCTGCCAAACGGAAATAAACCCTCTTGCATCAACCCGGACTTGATGCAGGATAAGGCCGTACTTGATGTGCCATGAAGTCCGGCTTGATGCTACATCAGGTACGGCTTCATCCTATACAGGCATAAAATGTATTTTGTAACACGAATAAAAAGAAGAATCATGAATCCGAACAAACCGAACATGCCGGCTCCGTCGGTAGAGCCGGACGAACTGTCCTATTACCGCCTTACCCTGTTGTCCTACCTCCGCGAATCGCATCCCGAACGGGCTGCCGACGATGCTTTTATCCGCGCGCGTGCCGAACTTGCCGCCGAAGCGTTCAGCAATGCCGTCAGGTCGGGCATGAATTATGACGAAGCCGTCCAACAGGCGGACGAGGTGCTGTTTCAGGGTCTGCACTTTTCCCGGCTCGACACGCTCATTACCGTGTTGTGGAACGAGTTTGCCGATGAGGTACCCGCAGGCCGCGCCCGCGAGGTAGCTCTCCAGCTCCTGCCCGAATGCGGCAGGGTGTTCAGCGGTTACGACCTGAGCGACGGTTTCGAGTTTACCCCCGACTTCGACCGGCTGTGCGGGGAACTGGCCGGTGTAATCTCAATCTGGCTCGAAGAAAATGGCATATAACAAGAAGGCACATCTTAGGGACAACATCGAGGCCATCCGCCTGATGTTCCGTCTGGAACGGGAGAGGCGTGCCGCCACACCGGAGGAGCAGACGGTATTGGCCGCCTACACCGGCTTCGGGGGCATCAAGGCGGTGCTGTCCCCTTTCGGCAAGCTCACCGACATCCTCCGCTGGACGCAGAGCGACCGCGAACTCTTTCCCCTTGTGTCGGAACTGCATGGCGTGCTCCGCGAGGGGGCGACGGATGAACGGGAATACAAACGGCTGGTGGACAGTGTGAAGGCATCCACCTTTACCGCGTTCTATACACCGCCGGAAATCATCGGTGCACTGGCATCCTCATTAAGTGAGCATGGCGTGTCGCCGCACCGCTTCCTTGACCCGTCATCGGGTACGGGTAACTTCATCACCGCTTTCCAATCGCATCTTTTCACGGCCACCGCCCAGCCCGAAATGGCGGCATACGAAAAGGATTTGCTGACCGGGCGTATCCTCCGGCAGCTTCAGCCCGGTACGGATGTCCGTGTGCAAGGCTTCGAGGAGCTTCCCCCGCAGGACAACGGGCGGTTCGACGTGGCGGCGAGCAACATCCCCTTCGGCGACATCCGCGTATTTGACCCGTTGATGGACGATGGTACGGCACGGCGTTTCGCGCTCGGTTCCCTGCACAACTATTTCTTCGTCAAGGGGCTGGATGCCGTGCGCGAGGGCGGCATCGTGGCTTTCATCACCTCACAAGGGGTGATGAACTCCGCGATGGGCACGCCCGTGCGCCAGTACCTCATGCAGCGGGCACGGCTTTTGTCCGCCGTTCGCCTGCCCAACAATCTCTTTACCGACTATGCCGGTACGGAGGTGGGCAGCGACCTCATTGTGTTGCAGAAGGACACGGCATCCGGAAGGGAATACACCGGCCTTGAAAAAGCTTTCGTGGAAGTCAGCACGCAGGCCGACGGCACAACCCAGAATGAATACTTCGAGCGTACCGCCGCCATTGTCCATACGCGCGGCCATGTGGGAACCGACCCTTACGGCAAACCGGCACGCGTCTTCCTGCATGACGGGGGCATGGATGCCATCGCCGCAGACCTGAAATGGATGCTGGACAAGAACCTGTCGGAAAACCTCGACCTTGACCTTTATCTCCGCTTCTCGCCGGTGCGCGAGTTGCGCGAACTGGCGGAAGTACGGGCGGAAAGTCTTCAGGAACGCATTGCACAAGTACGGGCAATATCCATGCCGGAACAGCAACATGCCGAAGCGGAAACATCGGAGGCGGTTGGGAAAGAAGCGTCCGCTATCCATTCTGAACCGAAGAAATCCGTCACGCAGGAGCCACTGATGTCCCTGTATGACCTTTTCGGCTTCACACAGGAGGAACGGCAGGCGTTCAGCACCGGACGGAAGCCCAAGCGGAAGAAGAAGCAGGAGACCCCGCAGCTCTCCCTGTTCGACATTGTGGAACCGCTCAGCGGCCAGTCCGTACCCGGAAAAGGGGATGCCATTGCCGCATCGCCCGCAGAAAAGCCTGTCCGGACTGCACAGCCCGAACCGGCAGCCGCACCCCAAGCCCCGTCGGAAGAAGAACTCCGGGAACGGGAGCGCCGCCGGGCGGAGGAAGAGGCCGCACGGCAGGAGCGCATGAAGCCACGCCCCTTCACCGGTGAAAGGCTGGAACATTACCGGAACGGCTCACTGGTGGATATGGACGGGCAAATCGGCTACCTCTCCGGCATGGATAAGGGAATCCCCGTGTTCCATCCGCTGAAACTGCCCGCCCGCCAGCAGCAGCGTGCCGCATCCTACATTGAACTTCGCGACACCTACCACCGCCTGTACAACGACGAAGCGGAACACCGGCAGGAGAACGGGGAACTGCGTGCGGGCCTGAACGGGCTGTACGACGGCTTTGTCCGTCAGTTCGGCAACCTGAACGACAAGAAGAACATCGACCTGTTCCGCATGGATGCCGATAACCGGGAAATCCTCGCCTTGGAGCGTTACACCGACGGCAAGGCGGTCAAGGCCGACATCTTTGACCATCCCGTGTCGTACAACGTGAACGAGATTACCCACACCGACGATGTGCACGAGGCATTGGCGGCCTCGCTCAACAAATACGGCGAGGCAGACATGGAATATATGGAATCGCTCACCGACAAGCCGCAGGCACAATTGCTGGATGAACTGCGCGGCAGGGTGTTCTACAACCCGCTGGCGAAGCGTTTCGAGATTGCCGACCGCTTCATCGCGGGCAATGTCGTGGCAAAGGCGGAGTATATCGAGGAATACTTGCAGACACATCCCGACGATGCCGAATCGCGCGTTTCGCTTGAAGCATTGCGTAAGGCGGCACCGGTACCCATTCCTTTTGAGGAACTGGACTTCAACTTCGGCGAACGCTGGATACCGGCTGCCGTGTACAGCCGCTATGCCTCATGGCTGTTCGACACCGACGTGTCCGTCCGCTACAACGCCAGCGCGGACGAGTACAATATCCGTGCCTCCGAACTCAGCCCGCGTATCTATAACCAATATGCAGTCCGTTCCGAAACGCGCCTGTTCAACGGCGTGGCCCTCATGCGCCACGCCATCCACAACACCACGCCCAACATCACCAAGACCGTCACGGACAAGGACGGCAAGGACATCAAGGTGCGCGACCCCGAAGCCACGCAACTGGCCAACAGCAAGATTGACGAGATACGTGAAGGCTTCTCCGACTGGCTTATGGAGCAGTCGCCGGAGTTCAAGAAGAAGCTGGAGGACATGTACAACCGCAAGTTCAACTGTTTCGTGCGCCCCAAGTTCGACGGTAGCCACCAGACCTTTCCAGACCTTGACTTGAAAGGGCTGGGCATCAAGGATTTGTATCCATCTCAGAAAGACTGTATCTGGATGCTGAAGATGAACGGCGGCGGCATCGCTGACCATGAGGTGGGTGGCGGCAAGACGCTGATAATGTGCGTCGCCGCCTACGAGATGAAGCGGCTCGGATTGGCGCACAAGCCGCTCATTACCGGCCTGAAGGCGAACATCCACGAGATTGCGCAGACCTTCCGCACCGCCTATCCCCATGCCAAGATACTCTATCCGGGCAAGGAGGACTTCACGCCCGACCGCCGCGTGGAAATCTTCAACCAGATGAAGAACAACGATTGGGATGCCATCATCCTCTCGCACGAGCAGTTCGGCATGATACCGCAGTCGCCCGAAATCCAGCGCGACATCTTGCAGCAGGAACTGGACAGCGTGGAGGAAAACTTGGAAGTCTTGCACCAGTTAGGCAGCGAGGTAACCAATGCCCAACTCAAGGGCGCGGAAAAGCGCAAGATGAACTTGGAAGTCAAGCTTAAGGAGCTGACGCACGAGATAGAAACCCGCAAGGATGATGTGGCGGACTTCAAGCGCATGGGCATCGACCACATCTTTATCGATGAGAGCCACCGCTTTAAGAACCTCATGTTCACCACGCGCCACGACCGTGTGGCGGGGCTGGGCAACTCGGAGGGCAGCCAGCGTGCGCTCAACATGCTCTTTGCCATCCGCACCATCCAGCAGCGCACCGGCAAGGACTTGGGAGCCACATTCCTGTCGGGGACGACCATCAGCAACTCACTGACCGAGCTGTACCTCCTGTTCAAATACCTGCGCCCCAACGAACTGGAGCGGCAGGGCATCCGCTCCTTCGACGCATGGGCGGCGGTGTTCGCACGCAAGTCCATTGACTATGAGTTTTCCGTGACCAACGAGATTGTGCAGAAGGAACGCTTCCGCTATTTCATCAAGGTGCCCGAACTCGCCTCGTTCTATTCCGAGATTACCGACTTCCGCACGGCGGAGGACATCGGCATCGACCGCCCGAAGAAGAACGAGATACTGCACAACATCGCGCCCACGCCCGACCAGCAGGAGTTCATCGCCAAGCTCATGGAGTTCGCCAAGACCGGCAACGCCACCGTATTGGGCCGTCCGCCGCTGACCGAGAAGGAAGAAAAGGCCAAGATGCTCATCGCCACCGACTATGCCCGCAAGATGTCGCTTGACATGAGGCTTATCGACCCGCTGAAATATGACGACGACCGCGACAACAAGGCGACCCACTGCGCCGACATGATTGCGCAGTATTACAACCGCTATGCCGAGCACAAGGGCACGCAGTTCGTGTTCAGCGACTTGGGCACGTACAAGCCCGACCAATGGAATCCGTACAGCGAAATCAAGCGCAAGCTGGTGGAAGACCACGGCATCCCCGAAGACCAGATACGCTTCATACAGGAGGCCAAGACCGAGAAAAAGCGCAAGGCGATGATTGAGGCGATGAACGAAGGGCGCATCCGCGTGCTGTTCGGCTCCACCGAGATGCTGGGCACGGGTGTCAATGCGCAGCGGCGGTGCGTGGCGATCCATCATCTGGACGCACCGTGGCGGCCCAGCGACCTCCAGCAGCGCGACGGGCGCGGCATCCGCAAGGGCAACGAGGTGGCGAAGCTCTACGCGGACAACAAGGTGGATGTCATTATCTATGCGGTGGAGAAATCATTGGACAGCTACAAGTTCAACCTGCTCCACAACAAGCAGCTTTTCATCACCCAGCTCAAGCAGAACCGCATGGGTAGTCGCACCATCGACGAGGGCAGCATGGACGAGAAGGGAGGCATGAACTACTCCGAGTATGTGGCCATCCTCTCCGGCAACACCGACCTTTTGGACAAGGCGCGTCTGGAGAAGAAGATTGCCGGACTGGAGGGCGAGCGCAAGGCGTTCCAGCGCAGCAAGGGCGATTCGCGCATCCGGTTGGAGACCCTGTTGGCCAACCAAGCCTCCAACAGCGACATCATCGCGAGGGCGCGGCAGGACATGGCCGACTTCGAGAGCCGTGTGCAATATGACAAGGACGGCAAGAAGCTCAACCCGTTGAAGATAGACGGGGTAACGAGTGGTGACCCCAAAGTCATTGCCGCCCGGCTGCACGAGATAGAGGACAAGGAACGCACGCACGGCCAGCCGGTTCCCATCGGCTCCCTCTACGGCTTTGAAATCGTGGTCAAGACCGACACCACCGTCAAGGAGGGATTGGACTTCTGCGAGAACCGCTTCTTCGTGCGCGGCGCGGGCAAGCTCCTGTACAACTACAACAACGGACGCTTGGCGGCCGACCCGCAGACCGCCTGCCGGAACTTCATCAACGCCTTCGACAGCATCCCCCGCCTGATAGAGAAATACACGCGGGACAATGCCGACATCGAAAAGGAAATCCCCGTCCTGAAACAGGTCGTGGACGAAACATGGAAGAAGGAGGATGAACTAAAGCAGCTCAAGGCCGAGCTTGCCGCACTCGACCGCCGGATATTGCTCTCCCTCAAATCCGTCGATGCGCAGGAGGCCAACACCGAAGGGGTAACGGAAATCCGGCCGGAGCCACAAGCTCCATCGGTAGCGCAACCCGCCCCCTCAATGCCCGGCAACCCTGCCGTCCCGGCATCGTCCGAGCCATACATCCACCGTATGCCCGACTATATGGAACATGCGGCGGAGCATAAACCGCCGGTGCTGCACGCCATGCCCAAGAGCATCAGCATCAAGGAACTGATGAGCGCGGGTAAGGAAAAGGGAATGACTGACGGCATCCCTCAGCCGGAGGACGGCACGGAGAAGCCGCAGGAAAAAACGAAATGGAGGATGAAGCTGTGAGCAGGGCACACTTAATGAAAAACTTGGCAACTACATATAGTAAGGTGGTTGCCAAGTTTTCTATTTCAAATCTCGCCAATACATTCTTTATATGTTTTTCACCAGAATGTATATTGAGCCTTGAACTTCGCATAAACCTTCTTTGCCGCCTCCCTTTCTTCCCTGCTTTCAGGTTTCAAGTGAGCTATCTTCTCCGCAAAGCGTTTAGCGTCCTTACCGGTAACTACCGGCGTTTCTTTAATCGGTCGAGCCATAAATTCCTGTATGTTGTAAATTATATCTTGTTTTCAATTATCGAAATGAAATCATGCAATTTCTTTCCAACTTGATTCGCATCAGGTATCCGGCTATATGCCAGATAATTTAATTCCCGTTCATAATATCCGCCCAATTGCTTCCATAGCTCATTGAATGAACCAAGAAGGGGAGATTCTTTAATGGGTGTATGTTTCCATTTTTCCGGTGAGTCAAACATTTGTCGGTCATGCGCCGCCAGTTCTTGCAGGTCTTTAATGAAATCCTGTTCCACATATTCCATACATTCCCTATCGTCAAGCAGAAAATAGATATCATAGAAATGGCGGATTTTGCCGGTTAATCCTTGCACCGGATTATCCATAAAGGAGAAACGGAGAAGCGAAACGACTTTCTCGCACAAGGTGCGCCGTTTGTCCAGAATGTTCAGTTCAAACGGATGCAGGTCATATTCTTCAATGAAAGAGCCCATGCCTGTATCTTCAAGGTAGGAAGTGATAAAGCTCTTTATTTGCCGTCTGACGTATGGATAAGGATTGGCAAACGAATTTATTTCCACGACTACATGGTTGGCGACAAAATCAAACAACGGGTCATGGACGCTTGCCGGATATTGGTACAAGGCTTTCCGATAACGGGAACCCTTACTTGTCAGTTCAGGCACAACCTGTTCCTGCAAGCCTTGGGTCATTTCTTTGCAGACCTTGGAAATCAAAGTCTTTATCTGATTTCCGCTCAACTTTTGCGTGAGTACAGCCACATCCACATCTTCCGAGAAGCGGTTAATCAATCCGTACCCTTTTGACAAGGATGTGCCGCCCTTGAACACCGTGTTCTCCATATAAACGCTTCGGGAGAGTTGTTGCAATATCTTGCTTATCCAATAGTCTTTTTCGATATAGACCGGTGCTATATGGTAATATTCGGAAGCCGCGCGTATTGCATCTGCTAACAGTTCAGGTTGTTTTTCCAGTATCATTCAATCCTCCATTTCTTTTTATTAGGCAATGTATCTTCATTTATTCCCAATTTATAGACCGTTACTGGATTCAATGAATCCCATAAAGGTTGCGCTTTCGCCATACCGCAATCGTTCTCGATGATGGTTCCCAACAAGGCGCGTACCATTGGCGGATAGGCCTCGGCCAAGGCAACCATCTTTTCCTTCTCCCTCCTGCCAAGTTCTCCTACCAGAAAAGCTATGCGCCTGTATGATGCCTCTATCGTGGTGTCGGGTATTTCCTTGATGAAGCGGATGGCATCCAATAATTGCAGGAGCGGAATATTGTCTTTGGTTATCGGGTTAGGTTGCAGGACAAAGCAGACGGTGAATATATCCCGTTGTTTCTTGTTCCTGCGTTGGTTTGTGCCGATTTGGATGATGTTGGGCACTTGTGTAGTAAGCCCCAACCGATTAAAGACGGAGTAACCGGTCAAATATCCGATGCGCTTTCCGTTCTTTTCCAACAAATCCTTCACCAACTCTTCTTGTCTGGGTTTCAACGTTCCGAACACGCTCTTTTTAGGCTTGTAGAACCGTCCTTTGGATATTTTAGCCAAGTAGCCTTCACCCGCCAGCCGATTCAGCATTTTAATGATGCTTTCGCTCGTTTCGGCAGGCAAGTTTAAGTCCCGGTAGGTAAACACGTAATCGGGCTGAAAATCTTCCAATCGTTTCTGTACTTCCCTTGTGATAATCATAATCCCATGTCCTTGGTTGTCGGTGCAAAGATAAAAAATATTCTTGTTTTTACGACACAAAACTGGAATTTTATTAGAAATGGCTCCACCCTGTCCTCCCGACAGAATGAAGCCGGTTGTTTAACTTAAATAGCGGGAACTTCCTGCTTCACAGCGGTAGAGAGTATCCCTGAACGATGAACATCCAAGATGCATTATCCACAATCATCTGAGAGTTCTTTTTCTTCTGTTTCTTTCTCCCCGCCGTTTTCATCCATTTCTTCGGGCATCGGATAAGTTTCCGACAGCTTGTCCTTCCGTGCCTGACGCTTGATTTCGTTCTCGTCGAAGTTGTTGCGGATGAACTCGTGCAGGTCTGATTCCTTGTAATAGGTCTTGTGGTATATTGAATGGAATTTCAATGCCCCGTTGTTCCGGTATCGCTGGAGCGTGCGCTTGCTGATGCGCAGCAGTTGGCACACCTCCTGGTTGTCGTACAGCCGTTCCCCGTTCAGGTAGTTCAGGTGCTTCTGCCGGTTCTCCGCCTTGTCCAGCTTGCGCGATATGCGGTAAAGTTCACCCATGATGCGCTCCATCCACGCCTCAAATTCAGTCTTGTCCACTAACATGGCCGTTCCTCCTGTGCTTTTATACCTCGCCCAGCATGTAGCTGTTCGGGCTGTCGGGTGATTTCACAATGATTTCCTTTTCCCGCATGAAGCGGATGTAGCTCTTGGCCGTGCGTTCCTTCACCTCGAACGCCGCCTGAAGTTCTTCCGAAAGCTCCATGTAGCCGATGAAGCGATTCCGGCTGAACAGTTCGCGTGCTACCGCCACGAGTTCCTCTTCCTTGCGCCTGTCCTTTTCCTCTTTCGGTTTCTCGCCCAGATAGGCGTGCATCGCCTTCTCCTTGCCCCATGCGAATTGCATGAGCGGTACATCCAGCGGGCTGCCGTCCCGTACTTTCAGGGCTTTCACCACCGAAACGGCGGGCTTCGTGTCCTTTTCGATGGAGAGGATGGCGGCAGCCTTGCGTTGCAGTTCGCTGCCCAAGTGCCCGCGCAGCTTCAGCCCGTTGGGGATGAAGTGCAGCACCGTGACGATGCACGTGTTGTAGATGCCCGCCAGCCGGTAGAGTTCCTCCACGACGGCGATGCTCTCCGCCTCGTCGTTGGCGCAGCGTATCAGGTCGGCGATGCCGTCAATGACCACCAGATGGATGCCCCCGTATTGGTAATGGAACTTGTCCATGCTGAGCACAATGGACTTCAGCCGCTCCTTGCGGCTCATCCCCGTCAGGCAGTATGCCTTGAACCACTCCGGCATCGTGTCGCGCCCGCAACGGCGCAGCAGGGTACTTACGTTCTTGTATAGTTGCACCTCGCTCTGTTCGGTGTCATAGAACAGCACCGCCTTGCCTTTCGGGTTCCCTTCAATGGAAACGCCCAGCGTGTCGATGCCCTCCGCGTTTTCCGGTTTCACAGCACCGGCAATCAGGGCGGCCACATAGTTGCTTTTCCCCGTACCCTCCCCGCCGGTGATGCAGAGCAGGTTCCCTTGTGTTCCCAGCGGCACATCGTTCACCGATACTATCATTTGTGCCACAGGTGGCGGGTTGTTGAAATCCAACTCGCATGATTTTAATGCTGACATATCTTCCTTGTATAATGAATCCAAATGGTTTAAGAACAATTTCAATAAATCGTCGTGCGTGTGTCCCAACGCAAAATAATCCGTTACATCCTTTTCTTCTTTTGTTCCTGACAGTGGCAGCAAAAGGCGTTTCAATGCAAACGGCTTCAATTCTTCCTGCCGTTTGGCGGAAACTTCCAGACCGGTCTTGTCCATATCATACAGCAGGACAATGTGTTTGAACCGGTAGGAGAGCAGCATCAGCACAGAGGTAGGGATGACCGTCGTTTCCGAATTGAAACAGATGGCATGGAATCCGTTTGCCGCAAGGCTCATCACGTCTTTCTCACCGCCTGTGATAAACAACAAATCCCCTTTGGCGGATAATTGGTCAAGTCCGAAGCAGTAATTGTCGCCCAAATCTCCGGCATAGAGGAAACGCATCTCCGAGCGCGGGCGGTAGATTTTAATGTATTTGTCGCCTACATAGCCATACATCGGTTCCTGTGCCGTTTCAGTCAAGGTATAGCTTTTCCCTTCCTGATTGACGGAACTGAACGAATGCAGAGGCCGTACATTATATTTATTTAATGTATGCTCCGTGATTCCGGATTTGCCCCAAAATATCCGGTCTGTTTCATTGAACGCCCTTGGTACGATATTATACGGGCGTATTTTCTTTATCACCTGTTCCGGCGTGGGCGGACAAACTACCTGAACGGAAGATGTGTCCACACAATTTTCGTAACCGTCTGCCAACCCCAAATGCAGGTCATGGTCAATGATGCGCATGATTTCAACGAAATCCTTCGCGTTCCTGCAACTCAGCCCCGTCATTGTCCCTACCAACTCGAAGCAGTCCCCGGAATATTCCTCATTGCCGAAATCCTTCATCTTATACACCGAATGCCGCCGGTCATAATATACGTTGCACGATGCCTTCGTATCCTTATATAAAGGATTCAGGAACTTCTTACCGATGCGGAACGGCACGGGCAGGTAGTGTCTGAACACCGAAAGCCCCCTGTCCGTCGCCTGCAAAATATCCTCCTTATTCATTGTCTTCGTCCTTTGTTATATCCAACAACCGGTTCTTCTTGTAAACGTCTATCAGGTGCGGTTCACACGTGATAACCTTTTCCCGTACCTTTTTCTCTATTTCTGAGAGCTTGTACAGGCACTTGCGGCGGAACACCGAATACTCTACCAGTCCGTCGCTCCTTAACCGTTGCAGGGTGCGTGTGCTGATATGGAGCATATCGGCCACTTCTTGACTGTCCAGCCATACATCGTTGTTAAAGTCGCAATCCTGCAACTTGTGTTCATTCTTGGTAATGAACTCAGCGATTTTCGCTATTTGCCCCATCATCTTTTGATAGGCGGCACTTTCCATTACGATAACTTCTGTCATAATCCTAATTATTGAAATGTTTGCCGCAAAGTTCCCGATAAGTCAAAATCCGCATGGTATACTATACGTGTACTACACCATAATTTTTTTGTTCCTGCATTTTTTTTGCGGGAAAATGCGAGGTCAATCCGTTTCGGTCAGGAGTAAGGTTAATAGGTTCAAAATTAGTTCAGTGCAAGGTGCAAGCCTATTTATATATATAGGCTCGCACCTTGCACTTGAAAAAAAGGCTGAAAAAATATTGTCAAGAACTTGCATGTTTCAAAAATGTGTAGTACTTTTGCACTCGCAATCGAAAGGTGACACGGTGGTGTCATAAGCTACGAAAATTGACAAGATGAAATCGTAACCAAGTCGTAACCATTAAATTTTAGGTTACGCATAAGTTACTGATTAAAAAGATATTATAAGCGGCAGGTACGATTACCGTCCGCACCGCAACAACCGGCCAAGGTTGCGATGTTCTTTCACAAGGTGCGTTAGTTCAGCCTGGTTAGAATGCCTGCCTGTCACGCAGGAGGTCACGGGTTCGAGTCCCGTACGCACCGCAAGATTCTCAACATAAGAAACAAAAATAAGACGGAAGCCTGCAAATAATTGATTTGCAGGCTTCCGTCTTTTATTTCGCCATAAACCCTATCCACTTGTATCAATATCTGTCCGTATGCTAATCAAATGCCAACCAAAACAACAAAAACATTATATTTAGACATCATTTTACAAAAATAATTGTCATTTTATTTGTTTTTTGACGTAAAATGTATACCTTTGCAAAAGTTTTCTTGATACAGATGACAAATTATATTATCACACAAACAATAAATAAGCAATAGGTAATTATGAACGCAGCAAAAGTAATCGAGAACCTTAAGCAAAGGTTTCCCAACGAGCCTGAATACATCCAGGCCGTAAGCCAGGTATTAGGAACGATTGAAGAGGAGTACAACAAACACCCCGAATTTGACAAAGCAAACCTCATTGAACGCCTCTGCATCCCCGACAGGGTGATAGAATTCCGCGTTTCATGGGTCGATGATAAAGGCAATGTGCAGACCAACATGGGTTACCGCGTACAGCACAACAACGTGATTGGCCCGTACAAGGGCGGCCTGCGCTTCCACCAGTCGGTCAACTTGGGCATCTTGAAGTTCCTTGCATTCGAACAGACGTTCAAGAACTCGCTGACAACACTGCCCATGGGCGGCGCAAAGGGCGGTTCCGACTTTTCTCCGCGCGGCAAGAGCGATGCCGAAGTGATGCGCTTCTGCCAGGCGTTCATGTCTGAACTTTACCGCCATATCGGCCCTGACGTGGACGTTCCCGCAGGCGACATCGGCGTAGGCGGACGCGAGGTTGCATACATGTTCGGCATGTACAAGAAGCTCACACACGAGTGGAGCGGCATCCTTACGGGTAAGGGAATACAGTTCGGCGGCTCGCTGATACGTCCTGAAGCTACCGGCTACGGCAACGTTTACTTCCTCGTAAACATGCTCAACACGCGCGGCATCGACATCAAGGGCAAGACGGTACTCGTCAGTGGAGCGGGCAACGTGGCGCAATACACGATTGAGAAGTGCATCGAGCTCGGTGCAAAAGTAGTGACATGTTCTGACTCTGACGGCTACATCTACGACCCGGACGGCATAGACCGCGAGAAGCTGGACTACATCATGGAGCTCAAGAACATAGAGCGCGGCCGCATACGCGAATACGCCGAGAGGTACGGAGTTAAGTATGTGGAGGGAGCAAAGCCGTGGTTTGAGAAGGCAGACATCGCGCTTCCGTCGGCAACACAGAACGAAATCAACGAGGAAGCGGCCAAGGCGCTCGTTGCAAACGGCGTGATTGCTGTAAGCGAAGGTGCCAACATGCCTTCAACACCCGAGGCTATCAAGGTGTTCCAGGATGCCAAGATACTCTACTCTCCCGGCAAAGCTGCCAACGCCGGCGGCGTAGCAGTGTCAGGACTGGAGATGAGCCAGAACTCTGAACGCCTCAGCTGGAGCCGTGAGGAGGTTGATGCCAAGCTGCACGGCATAATGAACAACATACACGAGAACTGCGTCAAGTACGGCACAGAGCCCGACGGCTACATCAACTACGTGAAAGGCGCGAACATCGCAGGCTTCCTCAAGGTGGCCAAAGGCATGATGGCACAGGGCATAGTATAAACGCCAAGCGCACGACAAAAGGTAAAAGGCACTGAAAATCAGTGCCTTTTATTTTTTATCAAAACAAATGCTACAGCCCGGGAAAATAATCTATTTTAACATAATTACCGTCAGTTCCCCTTCAATCATATAATATTTATCCTTACCTTTGCAAACAAAAACGCAAATGGGCAAGTATCTTTCCAAGACCGACAAGGCTTTCTTCATCCTTGCATCGGTGTGCATAGCGATATTCATCGTGCTTAACCTGCAAGCGGCGACACCGCTTATACAAGCAGCCGACCACATAGACAAGCAGCTCATGCTAGCCCTCAACTTTGACGGCGGAATGGCCGTGGACAACTTCTGGTACGGCGTATCGTCAAGGTTTGTATGGGTACCGCTGGGCGCCACACTGCTGGCGATACTCGCATATTACAAGAAAAGCTTGCTCATACCCGTCATCTTCGTCATCGGACTGGCCATAACCGTAACGCTGGCCGACCAGATAGCGTCGTCGTTCCTCAAGCCTTACTTCGCCCGCCTGCGCCCGTCGCGCAACGAGGAGATATGCTCTCTGCTGCATTTCGTCAACGGCAAGAGGGGCGGACAATACGGCTTCGTGTCAAGCCACGCCGCCAACGCTTTCGGCGTACTGGCATTTCTCGCCCCCACGTTCCGCCACAAAGCCACAGTTGCAGCACTGGCCGTATGGGCAATCATTGTAAGCTATTCGCGCATATACCTCGGAGTGCATTACCCCGGAGACATCTTCTGCGGCGCGCTGCTCGGCTTTACCGTCGGCCTGGGCGTACACATCGCCATGAAGAAACTGTACTTCAAACTGACATCGGCCACAAGCAAGGCGCAGGCCGGAAACATGTTCAACGGAGGCGTGGAGTCAAGCTACATGACGGCAGCCATACTTTGCACCGCCCTGTTCATCTTCTTCTACAGCTTCGCGCAATCGGCCGCCCTGCCATTCACCGCCCTACCCTACGTCACGGTGCTTTAACCGGCAGACAAAACGTAACGTTTTTCAACGCTCTGCATAGCAAAACGTCATATCAGAAATACCCGGATAAAACGGCGAAACAGAATTGTGGAATGCCGCATGAAGTGTTGTCAAAGCACTTCATGCGGCATTTTTATATGTAAAAAGCCCCCTTTCGCACAGTAAGAGCCGTCCAAACTATGCGTTTGGACGGCCTTTACTACATCCAAAGACGGCCTTTAAGGGTGCTAAAGGCCGTCTTTAGCCTCCTTAAAGGCCGTCTTTGCAAGCAGAATGGGGCGTTATCTATGCACAGTAACGCCATTAAACGTATAATTACTTGGCACTCAACACATTACAATTGCACACGATTTTAGGCGTTATTTACGTACAAAACAACAATAAAAACAAAAAAGAGCCGCTGTAGAGCGTCAACGAAAATCAATATGAAAGCAAAAAGCGAAGGCCGGCTACATTGTGTAACCGGCCTTCAAGCACTCCGTCGCGCTGCACGAACCAGCGCGTCGGCTTTGCCTTATCGTCATCATTCAAGCATTCATTACAACTCTACAGCCTTGTACTTCGTCGTGAACATGACATCGTTGCCACCATCCTTTGCTACGGTGAAAGGAATGAGCTTCTCCTCGCCCGGGCCAAGCTCGTAGTGTACGGGGTCGCCGGTCTTGGTGCCGTTGACATACATCTCAACCTTGCCTGTATCCATAATGGTGCCGTTATTTTTTACGGCTACGTAAATGGTCTTGCTGTTTTCCTTGATATTGTCCTCTTCCTTGGCAACCGAAAGGCCGAAGTCGGCGGCAAACTCGTGCGTATAGTCGAGCATGGCCGACACTCCGCTCTTGCCGTCCTTGTAGCCGACGCTGTCCTTGATTTTGTCTTTTGCCACATACTGCGGGCTCGTGCCGCCTACACAAATCTTGAACTCGCCTTTTTCAACAACCCTGTCCATATGGTCGTTGAGCAACGAAATCTGGTACGGCGTAAGCTCAAACGATACGGTCTTGGCCTCTCCCGGCTTCAGGCTGACGCGCGTAAAGTCCTTCAGTTCCATGACACGCGTCTTCACACTGGCGTACATGTCGGTCACATACAGCTGCACAACCTCGTCGCCTTCACGCTGGCCTACGTTCTTGACAGTAGCCTGCACGGCCACGTTGCCGTTCTCCTTCTCCTCCACTTTCAGTCCGGAATATTCAAAAGAAGTGTAGCTCAAGCCGTAACCGAAGCTGTAAAGCGGATAAAACTCCATGTCGGAATACTCGTAGCGGCGGCCTGAAGTCTTGAAATTATAGTAAAGCGGCAGCTGGCCCACGTGGCGCGGGAACGTCATAGACAGTCGTCCTGCGGGGTTGTAGTCGCCGAAGAGCACGTCTGCCGTGGCCGGTCCGCCCTCCTGTCCCGGCAGCCAGTTTACCAATATGGCCTTGCACATGTCCTTAGCCTTGGTCAGATTGTAGGGACGTCCGGCCTGCAATACCAGCACAACAGGCTTGTCCGCAGCGCATACAGCTTCGAGCAGCTCCTGCTGCTTGCCTGGCAATACGAGCGTTGCGTAGTCGTTGTTTTCTCCTGATGTTTTGTAAACGTCAGTTGTAGACTCGCTGGTTGAGCAGTCGCCAAGCACCATCACCACCACTTCCGCCTTCTTGGCAGCTTTTACGGCAGCCTGAATGCCGGTGCCGTCTTCACCTGTAAACTCACATCCTTTCTCGTATATCACACGCGTGCCGTTGCCTACGGCCTGCTTTATTCCGGTCAATACAGACTTCAATTGGCCGGGCTGTAGCTTCGGCGTATAGTCGCCGGGCTGCAAATCGTCAGCCCCGGGGCCTATCACAGCTATGGTTCCTACCGACTTAGACAAAGGCAACATCGCGTCTTTGTTCTCCAACATTACGATTGACTCACGCGCTACCTGGCGCGCCAAGGCCTTATGGTCGTCAGAGTTCCACCCCGGATATATCTTGTTCCAATCCAACTTCGGCTTTGGTTCCTGCTCAAACAGTTCGTTGCGGAACATCATGCTCAGCATTGAGCGGCACACATTGTCCAGGTTTTCCATGTTGATGCGCCCGTCTTTTGCCGCCTGTATCACGTCTTTGTCGTTATAAGTGTCGCCGCAGTTGGTTGCTATGCCGGCAGCCAGAGCCTGGTTGGCAGCCTCAATCTTATCCTTGGCCGTATAATGCTTGCGCGATGTAAGGTTGCCTATTGCACCGCAGTCGCTGACAATGAAGCCGTCAAAGCCCCACTCTTCACGCAGGATGTTCTGAAGCAGCTCCTTGCTCTTTGCCACAGGTACGCCAAGATAATCAGAATAGGCCATCATGATTGACTGGCAACCGTAGTTCCTGATGACATGACGGAATGGCACAAGTTGCACCTCACGCATCTCGCGTTCCGACAGGCCAATGTCATGAGAGTCACGTCCGCCCAACGGCGCGCCGTGCCCACCAAAATGCTTTGGCGTAGTAAACAGTCCCTTCGACTGATACCCCTTAATCCATGCACCGCCAATCTCAGAGACAAGCACAGGGTCTTCACCATACGTCTCCTCGCAACGCCCCCAACGTGCATCCTGGGCCACATCGAGCACCGGCGACCATGCCTGCATGGTGCCGGCTGCTACCGTCTCGTCGCCGATAGCCATGGCCGTAACCTCGGCCAGTTTCTTATTGAACGTAGCACCCAAGGCTATTGCCTGTGGGAAGATGGTTGCACCGCTACCGTATGAGAAGCCATGTACGGCCTCAACCTTAGTAATAGGCGGCACGTACAAATGCGGTATGCCGGGTATGCCCCATCCCTCACGTATAAGCTCCATCTTGTCTTCAGGCTTCATTACACCCAGCAGACTCTCGACACGTTCCTCCACGGGCATCGTCGGGTCCATATAAGGCAGGTCGGTCTTATTACCCTTACGGTCGGTCATCTCCTTTTTTGCAAGCAGCACTGACACTTCTTTCAATGCAAAGGGCTTCATACCTTCAGCACAATTAAACGCCAAACGCACATGAGCTCCATACTTAGGCTCGAACTTAAGCGTCAGCTTCTTGGCGTCACCTGTAACAGTATAATCTACCGGGACACCAAGGTTCATCGGGTCATAAGTCACAAATACGCTCATCTGCCGCTTCAAGTCATTCTTTGACAGACCTTGCGCCTGCAAGTCGATTTCACAAACGTCACCCGGTGTTTGCAGCGTGAACATCAGCCACTGCTCTTTACTCAACGCTGACTTGTCCAAATTCCATACGGTACCAAGGTCATTGTCAAAAACCAACGAGGCCTCATGCTGATTTGTTGATGCTGACACGGACGAAACATCTGTATGTGTCTGCGCCATTGCCAAAGAACATGTCAAAGCTCCAACAAATAAAAATAAATGTTTTTTCAATTCCATAATTACTTTAGGTTTAATTTAGTCACTGGCACAAAGAAAGCTTTTTGTCATTAACAAACCTACAAAAAGCCCCTTAAATACAAATTAAAATACAATTAATGCTTAATTAAACAGTTTTTCAATATCAAAAGGCAGCAAAAACACAATTTGCCTATTCTACTTGACAGCATAAAATGTATTGCAATCAATTGTATTCAGACTTAGTATGCGCAAAAAAGGCGGAGCATTTTTTGCGCATCAAACACTCCGCCTTTCTCTGTCAAAATCAAAAATCATAAAAAAACTCAACGCATCATGTAATAAAAACATAATGCCTGATAATATACCAAACTTTACTTCGTCACACGGAACCAATCGGCATCTATCCAGCCACGCTTGGCATCTCCTGCAGGCTCGGCTGAAACAAAACCTATCTTCGCACCAATCCACTTGCCTGCACGCATGGCGAATTCCGAGCCTGCACTCTTATACGTCTTGCCGTCAAGGCTGTAATAGAAACGGCACTTGCCGGCGTCCACCTTCATGCGGAGATATATGTCCTCATGAAGTCCGGGCTGATAGTCTATGGCGTCAACGGCTGTCGGTTTCAGCGTGGCTATAACGTTTACCGCCTCCGGCTTGCCCATATCAGCATCCTTGCATGTTACCTGTTGGAGCTGGAACTCGTCGCCGACACGCTTCACTACGAGAGCGGAATAGTCAATACCCATCATTATCAATCCGCCAAACTGTCCTTCCGCTTTTGACGTAAAGCGCACCTTCGCCGTAGCAGTGAACTTGTCGGCCGGAGTCTTCTGTAACAACAGGTTGGGTACATCCCACAAATTCACTGCACCGTTGTTTAGTTTATGCGTATAAATACGAAACTTACCAAGGGACGTAGGCATACCGAACAACTGGCTGTAATTGGCGTGCCACTGCCACTGCTTGCCTATAAAAGGCGAGTTGAACTCGTCACTCTCAACAGGATTTTGTATCTGCACAACAGAAGAAGTCTTTGGTTTGCGGTATTTCAACAAAGGTTCGCCACAATAGTCGCCGTCCTTGTCTTCCCCCATTACAGGCCAATTGTCCTTCCAAGTGACTGGTTGCAGATGCACGACGCGGCCGTAACAGCCCTTATCCTGGAAGTGAAGAAACCAATCCTCTCCAAAAACTGTATGAATCCATGCACCCTGGTGAGGACCGTTGACGCTGCTATTGCCCTGTGCAAGCACCATCTTGCTCTCATAAGGGCCGTAAACGTTCTTGGAACGCATGGCCACCTGGAAGCCAGTAGGCACTCCGCCGGCCGGGAACAGTATCCAATACCAGCCGTCACGCTTGTAGAACTTGGGGCCTTCAGCCGTTCCATACTCCGTTCCGTCACCGTCAAATACAATTGTCGGGCCACTTATCGGTTTTGTTCCGTCAGCAGAAAGTTCACGTACAACTATAATCGACGCAAAACGCACACGGCTATTAGCATATGCGTTTACAAGATAACAACGGCCGTCATCGTCCCATAATGGAGTAGGGTCAATCATTCCCTTGCCCGGAATAACGCACAGAGGCTCACTCCAATCACCGGCAGGGTCTTTCGTCTTGACCATCATCACACCACGGTCAGGGTCACTCCAATAGATGTAAAACTCACCGTTATGATAACGTATCGAAGGAGCAAAGACACCATTTCCGTGCGACGGACGGTCAAACTCGTCGGTCGGCAACTGCGTCTTGAGGGCATGGCCTATTATTTCCCAGTTCACCAAGTCCTTTGAATGGAGTACGGGCAGACCGGGGATGCAGTTGAACGAACTTGCCGTAAGATAATAATCCTCGCCCACGGCGCAAGCATCAGGGTCGCTGTAGTCGGCATTGATTACGGGGTTTGTGTACGTACCGTCGCCGTTGTCGGGACACCACACTTCAGATTTGTACTGGGCGCTGGCGAAAACAGGCATAAAAGCCAATGCCAACAAGACATGTTTTTTCATACAATTACTTTTATTATAGATTAACAATTACTTCGTTATGCGGAACCAGTCGGCATCTATCCAGCCGCGATTGGCCTTGCCTGCCGGCTCTGCAGCAACCAAACCAATCTTGGCACCAATCCACTTGCCCTCGCGCATGGTAAACTCCGAGCCTGCGCTCTTGTACTTCTTGCCGTCAAGACTGTAATAGAAACGGCACTTGCCAGCATCCACCTTCATGCGGAGATATATGTCCTCATGCGTCCCGGGCTGATAGTCTATGACGTCAACGGCGGTCGGTTTCAGCGTGGCTATAACGTTTACCGTCTCCGGCTTGCCCTTGTCCGCACTCTTACATGTTACCTGCTGAAGCTGGAACTCGTCACCAACACGCTTCACTACGAGAGCGGAATAGTCAAGCCCCATCATTATCAAGCCGCCAAACTGGTTCTGGTCCTTTGACGTAAAACGCACTTTCGCGGTAGCAGTGAACTTGTCGGCCGGGGTCTTCTGCAACAAGAGGTTGGGCACTTCCCACAGGTTTACAAAGTCTTCACTTAGCTTATGCGTGTAAATCCTGAACGTACCGAAAGCCGTCGGCATACCGAACATCTGGCTGTAATTGGCGTGCCACTGCCACTGCTTGCCTATAAAAGGCGAGTTGAACTCGTCGCTCTCAACAGGGTTCTGTATCTGCACCTTGGCCGCCGTCTTGGGTTTGCGGTATGTAATGACAGGGTCGCCGCAATAGTCGCCGTCCTTGTCAACGCCCATTACAGGCCAGTTGTCCTTCCAGGTGACAGGTTGCAGGTGTACGACGCGGCCATAACAGCCCTTGTCCTGGAAGTGCAGGAACCAGTCTTCACCGAAAGCGGTGTGCACCCACGCGCCCTGATGAGGGCCGTTGACGCTGCTCTTGCCCTGTGCAAGCACAATCTTATGCTCGTACGGGCCGTAAACGTTCTTGGAACGCATAGCCACCTGGAAGCCCGTAGGCACGCCGCCGGCCGGGAACATTATCCAATACCAGCCGTCACGCTTATAGAACTTGGGGCCTTCACATGTACGGCATTCGGTGCCGTTGCCGTCGAACACGATGACGGGGTCACCTATGGCCTTGGTGCCGTCGGCTGAAAGCTCGCGCACAACGACGACTGACGCAAAGCGCGAGCGGCTGTTTGCGTAAGCGTATGTAAGATAACAGCGGCCATCCTCATCCCAAAGCGGAGTAGTATCAATCATGCCCTTGCCCGGAATAACGCACAGAGGCTTGCTCCACTCGCCGGCAGGGTCTTTCGCCTTGACCATCATCACGCCATAGTCGGGGTCGCCCCAATAGATGTAGAACTCACCGTTGTGATAACGTATCGATGGCGCCCATACGCCGTTTCCGTGCGAGGGGCGGTCAAATTCTTCCGTAGGATACTGCGTCTTGAGGGCATGGCCTATTATTTCCCAGTTCACCATGTCCTTTGAATGAAGGATTGGCAGGCCTGGAATGCAGTTGAACGAACTTGCCGTAAGATAATAGTCCTCGCCCACGGCGCAGGCGTCAGGGTCGCTGTAGTCGGCATTGATTACGGGATTGGTGTATGTACCGTCGCCGTCGTCGGGACACCACACTTCAGATTTGTACTGTGCACCGGCGAAAACAGGCAGAAAAGCCAATGCCAACAAGATTTGTTTTTTCATTTGTCAAAATGTTTTTTAGGGTTTGTTTTTTATAGAATATAGTTGAATAGTTTAACATACATATTCCGACATGCCTTCATTCAAGCCCGTGCGCACGTCGGTTTATCATATCACTTTCACAAAATTGTTTTCCATGGAGTCAAACTTCAGCCTGTAATTCACGCCGTGCACTATGTGCATAAGCCGCGCAGGCTCTGTCGGAGGCACGTTGAACGAGTTAGCCACATGCCCCATCGTGCGCCTTACGTTGATTTCCACGCACGGATGCAGCATGAAGCCACAACCTCCGTCACGGACTGCCACCATCATGTCTACGCCCAGCGGACCTGCATAATCCCTGAATACGCCCTCTGCGAAATAGCGTTCAAGCCTGCGCCTAACTTCATGCAGCAGCTCTCCGGAGACGTAACGTAGCAGCAAAGACATCTTCTCCTCTTCCACCGCCACAAGGTTGCCGGCATAGCTGCTCTTGTTTGTCTCAAATACTGACAAGCCGCAATACTCCACACGTCCGTCACCGCAAGCCTGAAACTCCATGGCAAAGTCTTTCACCTTTTTATAATAAGGCTCCACCATAACACCACCCTGGCGACTGATGGTATTGCCTATCCAGCCAAGCAGCGACTTGCCAAAATCTCCGTCAACGTAACGCACGCCACGGCCGCTGCTGCTCCACAACGCCTTTACCACCGCAGAGCCATATGCGCGGACAGCCTCGCGCACCTCGTCAACCGACTTGCAGAAGCGCGCTTCGCCGCAAGTTGCATCCTCAAGACCTGCATGCAGAAAGGCGAGAGCGTCAACGGTATTGCGCCTGTCGGCCAAAGAACGGACGTAAGACAAATACCCGTCGGAAGGAAGCAAGCCGGCATCCATCCCGGCATCAACCAACCTGCGGCGCACGACCCTATCCCATCCCCACGGCTCGAAGCCTGTAAATACCAGATGCCTCAAGTCTTCATCCGTAACGAAAAGCACCTCTGCATGAGGTCTGCGGCATTGAGCCAGCGCTTTCAGGGCGAACAACACGTCGTCAACAAGTACGAAGTCGCCGTCAGCCGCCCACAAAGCAGGCAAGAAACCCAAGTTGGTCTTAAACTCCTGTACGGCATGTGGCAACGCCATGTAATCGGCGTCGGCGGCCAAGGCCATTTCATGTTCGGGATTGAAAATATGCAGCTTCACTTGAAGATAACTTTAAATTGCACCTGCAAAGATAATGCAAGTAGAGCGCAATGCAAAATAAAAGGAAGAGAAACGACCTTTTATTTTGCATTGCCGAGACGCTGTAAGGTGTATAGAACGCGACTGATACAAAAGTCCAGGACGCGACCAGGAACTAACAAAACCAGCTATTACGACCGCATGGCGACACATAAAAACACACATATAATGGCCGCTCAAACCGCCATCTGTAACCAATTGAATAACAGCATGTTACAAATGCGACTGTAAAAGGCCGTCTTTCACATTGCAAAAGATGGCCTTCCGCAGCGTCAAAGACGGCCTTTCGCAATGCCAAAGGCCACATATGGCAAAACGCATATGCGCACACAGCAAAACAATACGATGAAAACACTGCCGCCGACAGCACTTCGGCTTATTGTAAAAATAAGTAAAAAAACAGAGTTTTTGCAATGTTCAGTTGTCAAACTAAATAATAAGTATTATCTTTGCAAAGGATAAGCCGCATCCGGCTACAAAACAAATTGAAAAAGAATGGAAGCCTTCTATCGCACCCATACTTATTTAGTAGAACACACCAACGCGCCAGTACGCCGCCTGCTGATGGATGAAATCAACTGGGACGACAGGCTTATCGGCATAAAAGGCACGCGCGGTGTGGGGAAGACTACATTCCTACTGCAATACGCCAAGGAGCACTTTGCGCCCAACGACCGCCGCTGCCTGTACGTAAACATGAACAACTTTTACTTTCAGGGACGCGGCATAGCCGACTTTGCCAGCGAGTTCTGCAAGAACGGCGGAAAGGTACTGCTAATCGACCAAGTGTTCAAGGAGCCAAACTGGAGCAAGGAGTTGCGCCGGTGTCACGACGAGAACCCCGGGCTGAAGATAATCTTCACAGGAAGCAGCGTGATGCGCCTGAAGGAAGACAACCCCGAGCTGAACGGCATAGTAAAGAGCTACAACCTACGCGGCTTCTCGTTCCGCGAGTTCCTAAACCTCGCAGCAGGCACAAACCTGCGCGCATACACACTCGACGAGATACTGCACAGCCACGAACACATAACGCGACAAATACTGCCTGAAGTTTCGCCGAACAAATATTTTACACTATATTTGCACCACGGGTTCTACCCGTTCTTCCTCGAACACCGCAATTTCTCGGAAAACCTGCTCAAAACGATGAACATGATGACCGAGGTTGACATACTGCTTATAAAGCAAATCGAACTGAAATACCTGACGAAGATAAAAAAACTGTTCTACCTGCTCGCCGTCGACGGCCCCAAGGCTCCCAACGTAAGCCAGCTGGCCAACGACATAGAGACAAGCCGCGCCACGGTGATGAACTACATGAAGTATCTGGCCGAGGCGCGCCTCATCAATGTGATATACCCACGCGGACAAGAGTTTCCCAAGAAGCCGAGCAAGGTGATGATGCACAACCCCAACCTGATGTACGCCATCTACCCCATAAGAGTGGAACAGCAGGACATCATGGAGACATTCTTCGTCAACTCGATGTGGAAAGACCACACCGTAAACCAGGCAGGAAAAGACAACTACTACATAATAGACGGCGGAAAGAAATTCAGGGTATGCGACGCCGTAGGCAACGGCAAGGTACGCATAACGCCCGATACCGTCTACGCACGGTACAATACGGAAATAGGCAAAGACAACCAAATTCCGCTATGGCTATTCGGATTTTTATACTAAAAACAGATACACTAACATTAATGTTTTATTAAAATGGCTAAAGAAAAAAAGTTTATCACTTGTGATGGTAATGAAGCAGCCGCGCACATAAGCTACATGTTCAGCGAGGTTGCGGCAATTTACCCTATCACGCCGTCATCACCCATGGCGGAGCACGTTGACGAATGGGCCGCAAAAGGACGCAAAAACCTCTTCGGACAGACCGTGTCCGTACAGGAAATGCAATCAGAGGGAGGCGCAGCCGGAGCAGTACACGGCTCGCTCCAGGCCGGAGCGTTGACCACAACGTTCACCGCATCGCAGGGATTGCTCCTCATGATACCTAACATGTACAAGATTGCCGGCGAGCTGCTGCCCTGCGTATTCGACGTATCGGCCCGCACTTTGGCTTCACACTCTCTTTGCATCTTCGGCGACCACCAGGACGTAATGGCTTGCCGTCAGACAGGCTTCGCCATGTTCTGCGAAGGCTCCGTACAGGAGGTAATGGACCTTACAGCCGTTGCCCACCTGGCTTCACTCAAGACATGTGTGCCGTTCCTCAACTTCTTCGACGGCTTCCGCACGTCTCACGAATACCACAAAATCGAGGTGCTCGAGCAGGAAGACATCGCCCCGCTGGTTGACATGGACGACATCAAGCGCTTCCGCGACCGCGCGTTGACACCTGAACGCCCCGTGACACGCGGTACGGCAGAGAACCCCGAGACATTCTTCACACACCGCGAGGCTTGCAACGAATATTATGACAAGGTACCCGAAGTAGTAGAACATTATCTCGGAGAAATAAGCAAGATAACCGGCCGCGAATATCATCTGTTCTCTTATTACGGAGCAGAAGACGCCGAAAGGATGATTATCCTCATGGGCTCAGCCACAGAGGCTGCGCGCGAAGCTATCGACTACCTGAACAAGAACGGCGAGAAGGTCGGCATGATTTCGGTACACCTCTACCGTCCGTTCTCTGTAAAACACCTGCTCGCATCAGTTCCGGCAACCGTGAAGCGCATCGCCGTACTCGACAGGACGAAGGAACCGGGCGCGGAAGGCGAGCCCCTGTACCTCGACGTAAAGAGCGCTTACTACGACGTGGAGAACAAGCCGCTCATAGTCGGCGGACGTTACGGCCTTGGCTCTAACGACACAACGCCTGCTACAATCATCTCCGTATTCAACAACTTGAAGCTCAACGAGCCTAAAAACCACTTCACCGTTGGTATAGTTGACGACGTAACGTTCACCTCGCTGCCCAAGGTTGAGGAAATGGCTCTCGGAGGCGAAGGCATGTTCGAGGCCAAGTTCTACGGACTTGGAGCTGACGGTACAGTCGGAGCAAACAAGAACTCCGTGAAAATCATCGGCGACAACACCGACAAGCACTGCCAGGCTTACTTCTCTTATGACTCTAAGAAGTCGGGCGGCTTCACCTGCTCTCACCTACGCTTCGGTGACACGCCAATACGCAGCACATACTTGGTTAACACGCCTAACTTCGTGGCTTGCCACGTACAGGCATACCTCCACATGTATGACGTTACACGCGGATTGCAGAAGAACGGCACGTTCCTGCTCAACACCATATTCGAGGGCGACGAGCTGGTGAACTTCATACCTAACAAGGTAAAGCGTTATTTCGCGCAGAACAACATCACCGTTTACTATATCAACGCTACAAAGATTGCACAGGAGATTGGCCTCGGCAACCGTACCAACACCATTCTCCAAAGCGCGTTCTTCCGCATCACAGGCGTTATCCCCGAAGACCTTGCCATCGAGCAGATGAAGAAGTTTATCGTCAAGTCCTACGGCAAGAAAGGTCAGGACGTTGTCGACAAGAACTACGCAGCTGTTGACCGTGGCGGAGAATACAAGCAGCTTACAGTTGACCCGGCTTGGGCAAACCTTCCCGACGACGCTGTTGTTGAAGACGACGCTCCGGCATTCGTTAAAGAGCTTGTACGCCCCATCAACGCACAGGCAGGCGACCTGCTCAAGGTATCCGACTTCATCAAGCACGACACTGTAGACGGAACTTGGCAGAACGGCACTGCTGCCTATGAGAAGCGCGGTGTAGAAGCATTTGTCCCGAAATGGAACGCTGAAAACTGTATACAATGTAACAAGTGTGCTTACGTTTGTCCTCACGCTGCCATCCGTCCGTTCGTTCTTACAGACGATGAGCTTAAAGGCTTCGACGGAACTACCTTGGAAATGAAGGCTCCGGCAGCCATGAAGGGCATGCACTTCGTCATCGAGCCGAGCGTGCTCGACTGTCTCGGATGCGGCAACTGCGCCGATGTATGTCCCGGCAACCCGAAAAAGGGCAAGGCTCTCACCATGGTACCGTTCGCAGGCGACGATGCGGAGGCTGCACGTTGGGATTACCTCGTAAAGAACGTGAAGAGCAAGCAAGACTTGGTTGACATCAAGTCAAATGTCAAAAATTCACAATTTGCAAAACCGCTGTTCGAGTTCTCCGGAGCTTGTGCTGGCTGCGGCGAGACCCCGTATGTGAAACTGATTTCGCAACTGTTTGGCGACCGCGAGATGATTGCCAACGCTACGGGCTGCTCTTCCATCTACTCCGCGTCAATTCCGTCCACTCCTTACTGCACAAACGACAAGGGACAAGGCCCTGCCTTCGACAACTCTTTGTTCGAGGACTTCTGCGAGTTCGGCATGGGTATGGTACTCGGTAACAAGAAGATGAAGGAACGCATCACCATACTGCTCAACGAGGCCATCGCCAAGGAAGACACTCCGGCCGACTTCAAGGCCGCAGCTCAAGAGTGGATTGACGGCAAGGAGAACGCTGACGCATCAAAGGCTGCAGCAGCCAAGCTGAAGCCGCTCATCGCCGCAGGTGCTGAAGCAGGATGTGAAATATGCAAGGAACTGAAAACGCTCGACCACTATCTCGTTAAGCGCAGCCAGTGGATAATCGGCGGCGACGGTGCCTCTTACGACATCGGCTACGGCGGTCTCGACCACGTTATAGCAAGCGGTGAGGACGTAAATATCCTCGTGCTCGACACTGAGGTTTACTCTAACACTGGCGGTCAGTCGTCAAAGGCTACTCCTCTTGGCGCCATCGCGCAGTTCGCCGCACAGGGCAAGCGCATCCGCAAGAAGGACCTCGGCCTCATGGCTACTACTTACGGCTACGTTTACGTTGCACAGATAGCAATGGGCGCAGACAACGCACAGTGCCTGAAAGCCATCCGCGAGGCAGAGGCTTATCCAGGCCCGTCACTCGTCATAGCTTACGCTCCGTGTATCAACCACGGCCTCAAGGCCAAGGGCGGCATGGGCAAGAGCCAGGCAGAGGAAGCAAAGGCCGTTGAATGTGGCTACTGGCACTTGTGGCGTTACAACCCCGAGCTGGCAGAACAGGGCAAAAACCCGTTCTCTCTTGACTCGAAGGAGCCCGACTGGAGCAAGTTCCACGACTTCCTCTTGGGCGAAGTACGCTATCTCTCTGTCAAGAAGGCTTATCCTAACGAGGCAGAGGAGCTGTTCGCCGAGGCCGAGCGCATGGCTAAGCTGCGTTACAAGAGCTACATACGCAAGTCAAAGGAAGACTGGAGCGAAGAAGAGGCATGATTAACGCATGTCATACCTTGCCTTCATTATAAAGACAAGGCATGATGACTAATAAGATGGAAGCTTGCAACGTTGACAATGTTGCAAGTTTTCATTTTTCATCTATAAACCCAAAGCAGCTTACGGACATACGGCAGAGCGAAATAAACCGCGAAGATAATAACATAAATCATCATCACCTGAATGATGTTAAGCTTGATGCCGTCAATGCTTGCCCCAGGAAGAGCCGCCACAAACGATACGCTTGCATTCATAAACTCTACCGTCTTTACGACTATGAGACATAACGCACCCTGCAACCACGGCAGCCCGGACGTGAGCAAAACAAACACCGCGCCATAAAGAATTATCGTGGAAGCGGGGATTACCACGAAATTCGCTAGCAGGAAATAGCAGGAGAAACGGCCGAAGTAAAACGCCACCAACGGTGCCACTCCTAACTGGGCTGACAACGACACAGCCGTCATCTGCCACACATATCCCAATATAGGAATATGCCTTGCCTTCACCGGCACAATATTATAAAACACAGGGTAGAACAATATTATGAACAACACGGAGACAAACGACATCTGGAAGCCTACATCATAGAAATTCAACGGATTAGCAACAAGCACAGCGAACGCCGCAACCGCCAACACGTTCAACGATATCCTGTCACGGTTAAGCAAACTGACAAACGAATATACCGTAAGCATGACGGCGGAGCGCACAGCCGATACCGGCAAGCCGGCAATGAATACATACGCCCATACGGCCAGCACTATGGCCGACTGCGCCACAACCGAATTGCGCCGCCTGAAGAACAGCAGCATGAGCATGGCATAGATTATGCCAAGGTGCAGCCCTGACAGCGACAATACATGCAGCGCGCCTGAAACGGAATAGTCGTCAGTCATATCTTCCGACATCGACACACGCTCGCCCAGCGTCATCGCCGCCAGCACAGCGTAGACCTGCCCGTCCACGCCCGACCGCCGGAACACGTCAAGCAGCCTCTCCCTTATCCTCAATGCCACTATCTTAGTTCGTTCAATGGCCGACAGTTTCTCAAGGCTAACCCTGCACCCTTGCCAGTCGTCAACATACATAAACGCCGTTGCTGAATATCCATGGAACAACAGGTAGCGGCCATAGTCAAACGTAGAGCCTGCAAAACTTGACGGTTTCTCTAACCGAGCCCTGCACTTTATCCCTACACCCGGACGCAGCGCACCGGTTCTACCATCCCTGTAAAACGAAGCCCTGACCTTCATCGGCCGCTGCCGGTCAGCAATGATGACATCGCAACGCACCACCTTGCCTGCCACCACCGGCGGACTTGCCACCACGGCCTTGAACTCAGTCTCTTCATCGGGCAACGCCACATCGACCGACGACAACTCATGCACTGCGAGACTGCCGCCAAGGCATACGCACGCTGCGAACAACGCCACCGTCTGCGCCACAGCGCGCCCCATCAATATGACGGCAACAGCAATGGACGCAAGCAACGCCGCATACCACATGCCGTCAGGCACACTTCCACGCAACCATGTGCCAAGCACTATGCCCGCAACGAGAAACCCCGTCACGCGCAACATTGGATAGAGCTGCATCCACCCGTTCACCTTCATACTACATGCCGCTTACATCATACAAAGATAACGTTTTTAACGCAAAGACGCGCCCTTTCACATGAAAAGCACTACCTTTGCATAATCTTTATACGATATTCATACAAACAAAAAGACACTTTATGATATTCTACATGTCAGGAACGGGCAACACGCGCTGGGCGGCAACAACAATTGCCCAAGCCACTGGCGAAAAGCTTGTCAACATATTAGACAAAGGCCTTGAAAACACTTCATACCGCCTTGACGACGGTGAACGCCTTGGCTTCTGCTTCCCCGTACACGGGTGGAGACCACCAAAAGCCTTCAGGGATTTCATCGGTCGGCTCGACCTTGGCCAAACCACAGGCCACTACTGCTACGCCTTGTGCACCGCAGGCGACAACATCGGCGAAACCATCGACATACTGCGCGGCGACCTCGCAAAGAAAGGCATACGCCTTGACAGCGCCTTCTCTCTCGTCATGCCAGAATCATACGTCGGCCTGCCCTTCATGGACGTTGACACGCCCGAAAACGAAGCGCGCAAAAAAGCGAAGGCGGCAGCCGGCCTTGCACGCTTCATCGAGATAATCAAGGAAAGACGCACCGGAGCAGAAGAACTTACCATAGGCCGCTGGCCGCGAATAAACAGCCGTCTGCTCGGAGGCTTCTTCACCAGGCGTCTCATCACCGACAAGCCCTTCCATGTAACGACCGACCTGTGTACCGGCTGCGGCCTCTGCGCCGCGTCATGCCCTACGGGCAACATCACACCCGGTGACGGCAACCGTCCAACATGGAGCAACGACGGCTCGTGCCTCGCCTGCTTCGCCTGCTATCACCACTGCCCCCACCACGCCATAGAGTACGGGCGCATGACCAGGCACAAGGGGCAATACTACTTTAAATGAAAAATTAAAAATTAAAAATTAAAAGTGAAAAATCCATTGCCCGGCAAAGCATTTGGATTTTTCACTTTTCATTTTTCATTTCCTAATATTCTCTCTCCCCGAATATCGCCGTGCCGACGCGCACCATTGTGCTGCGGCACTGCACGGCTATCTGATAGTCGCCGCTCATGCCCCACGACCGCTCGCGGAAGCTGTCGTCAGCCGCAAAGTAACGCTGCTTCAACTCGTCGAACAGCGCGGCAGCCTCGTTGAACTCGCGGCGTATCTGCACCTCGTCGTCAGTGTTTGATGCCATCATCATCAAGCCGCAAATCCTCACATGCTCCAGCTCGCGCCACTCGCCTGCCGCCAACATCTCGCGGCACCCGTCAGGCGTAAAGCCATACTTCGTGGCCTCCTCGGCAATGTGAAGCTCCAGCAGCACGTCAATTACGCGCCCATACTTGGCCGCCTGCTTGTTGATTTCCTTCAGCAACTTCACAGAATCCACAGCATCGACCATCGAAATGTACGGCGCGATATACTTCACCTTGTTCGTCTGCAAGTGGCCTATGAAGTGCCACTCTATGTCCTCCGGCAGCCCGCAACGCTTCCTGTCAAGCTCCTGCACGTGGCTCTCGCCGAAGGCGCACTGCCCGGCGGCGTATGCAGCCATAATCTCTTCTGCTGGGTGAAACTTGCTCACAGCCACCAGCCTCACTCCCTCCGGCAGTGTCGCCCTTACAGCGCCGAGGCGCGCCGCAACGTCTATTCCGGACTGCATCACTTGGCCTCCTCCGTAGCCTGCTCGTACTCCGGCCTGTCGTCGGGCTCCGGCTTCTTCAATATCTTGTTGTGCTCGAACACGTCCATAATCTGCGTCTCCGCCACCGAGGCTATCACGTAGTCAACCATCGTGCCGCCCATCACCTCGTCTATGCCCTTCACCGCCTGCGGCAGCGACGCCGCCTGCACCAGGTAAGTCACCGTAGAGCGTTTCTCCTTCTCCGTCTTGTCGTCGATGGTGATAAACTGTAACTTCGCCTTATACCAGCTGTCAGCCGACTCCAAGTCACTGAAAAATACCTCGCCGTAGGCCGCCTTCTTGATGTCTCTCACTTCAAACTCGCCGCTGATGTAAGCCGACATCTCCTCTATTATGCTCGACTCCGCCTCCGTGAAGCTCAGCGCGTCAACGGTGTACGCCTCTGTCACCTTCTTCTGCGTGCCGTCCTCCATCGTCTTCTCGTAACGGATTTTGCACTCAAACCATGTTGTTGTCCTGCTTCTCATAATCTTTGTCCTATTTTTTATGTTACTATATCTCTGATTAAGCCGTGCAAAAGTAATCAAATATGGCGACAAAGCAAAGACAAAGCGACAGATTTGCATAAAATAAGAAAACGGAGGCAAAGCATAGCCCGCCTCCGATTTATCCAACCAGTACATTTTATCACTTCCTTACCCAAAACACCAATTCGTGGTTTACCGTCTTCCTTTCAGGGTAAGCGCACAGCGTCAAGACCTTTGCCGTTTTTTTTATCCACACTCGAATTATTTGAGAAATAATTATCCACCGCTTGATTGATTTTCTCTATTTTCTGAATACTCATAAACCTTTCTATTTATTTCATTTCACCATTACCTTACGCTTGCTTCCGTCACTCATCACTACGATGTTCAGTCCCTTTTGCGGTGAGGAAAGACGTTTGCCGTCAATGGCATAGCGGGCAACCTCGGTTACATTTTCTGATGTCTGTACATTATCAATTCCTGTTGCATCAATTTCCCTAATCTTAAAATTCTTCCAATAATCTGCGTTCTTATAGGCATCCACGCTGCCTTGTGGAACATATAATGTTGCGTTTAAATAAACTACATTATGAAATGTATCATCTGAAATACGTGGCGGTTGTGGATTCAATGAGTATATAGTAACCAGATTAAGATTATATCCAATAGCCCACGAAGAAATATTTTCTAAAGACTTTCCCAGTACTACTTTCTCAAGGCCTGCTCCGTCAAAACAGCTACGACCTATAGAAATAACAGAATTGCTGATTACCAACTCTTTCAATTGTCTACAATTAGAAAAAGCATAATCTCCTATTGTCTCAACAGAACCACCCATAATAACCTCTTTTAATTGTTCACAATTTTCAAAAGCTGTTTTTTCAATTACAGTTATGGAATTTCCCATTGAAACGCTTTCCACTTCAGCTCTATGAAATGCATCATTTCCTATTCTTACAACAGAAAATTCACGCTCATTGTAAACCACTTTGTCTGGAATGTCTATATTTCCTGTATAAATAAAATATATGGGAAATGTTACCTCACATGTCATATCGTCCCAAGATACAACATCATAACATATTCCGTCAACCTCAAAGTCATACGCCGACACTTTTACTGAAACAAGCAACAACAATGACACGATGAAAACATTTAAATAAGTAAATCGTTTCATAATATATCTTTTAATTTAAGTTCATTACTTTTTGTTCCTTAACTCACTTAATTTTGCACGGAAAGCCATATTTCCAGAATTATAGTTCTTCTGAAGATTTAACGGGGGATTAAGTTCTGCAATCAGTTGCTCCTCCAAGGTCTCAACTTTGCTTCCATCGACTTTACAATAAAGCAGCAACAAGTTTTCACGCATCCATTTTGAAAGCTTTTCCTCGTCTGCATCGGCAAACTTTGTCTTTCCATTGTTAGGATTATTCCTATCGCGAGGTATCTTTTTAAGCCCCATCATGCTGCCTAATGACTTACGAAGCGTGGAACGTCCGGCATTATTGCCTGTAAAATGCTGGCCGTAATCTCTCTTTCTCAGGCTTTTTGAACTTATGCCTGTGTAAATCACATCAAATTGCCGCCCGTCTATTTCTATCTTTTTCATCACAGGCTCAACCCCAATATCCGGCAATGTTGACGATGTACGCAAAACGACAATATAATTACCCGGACTATCTGGCAGTGACGTTTCCGCATCATGTTGCGGGTCGAATAAACCTAAATTCAAGTCTTTAACATTTTCCATAGCAATGTAGTTTTATAACATTCTTAGTTGGTTGTAAATTTCATTGATTGCGCTACTCTCTGCACCGCTTAATTTTTTGCTTGGCTTATGATTGCAATACGCCTCTTTAAAGTCATTCCTGTCAATACTAATCAATGCGATTACATTGACGACAATATCTTTATGGCAGGCTTTCAGGTAATCGCCAATATTGTCCAATGCCCTGTAACGAACATCCGATTTCAGCTGCCGCCTGTCATACTCGTCGGCAACTCTTTTCTTCAAGTCATTCCATTCCATAGATTAATAGATTGTTTTTGCCTCGCCCATAGGCTCCTGTAAAGTTCGGCTGGTTAGTAAACGGAAAGTGTGGAGCCGACCGTTTGCTATCCCGTGGAGGCTCTGGTAAACCTTTGGACGTAACAAACAACAACCCCACACTTGTATATTTCCGGCGGCCAATACGGGCCGCACGGAAATACCAAGCGGTGAGCGTTGCGTCTATCCTCGTCCAAATTGAAATGTACCAGATTTCCACGAGAGGACAAAAGCGTAACACTTTCACCGATATGTCATGCCCGAAGCGTCGGGCGTATGGTGCAAATATACGAATATTCGGCCATACTGACAAATTGCGGGGTTGTTTTTATATGATGTTTGTGTTGTTGCATTCTTTGTTAGATGATATACGGCTGTTAACCTTCTGATTATCAAGCGGTTGCCAATATGCCGTCTTTCGCATTGCAAAAGGCGGCATTTTACCGTGCCGTTTGCCGCCTTTTGTCATGCGAAAGGCCATGAATTGCATTCACGAGTTACGCCTCAACGCCTCTTCATAGATGTGGCGTATGCGCTCGCGAAGATGTTGCGGCTTGACAACCTCGAGCGAGCGGCTGCGTGAAAGCAACTCCATTACGAAATCGTTGGTTATGCGCAGGCGGAGGGAGATGCGCAGTTCGTCGGGCGTGTCGGCAAGGATGCGCTGCGAATGGTGGATGAGCGCCGACTTTACGAAGCGTCCGTCGAGCGCGTCATAGCGCAGCTCGATGTCTTCGACGGGAATGTTCGGGTCGTTCCACAGGCCGTAGCAGTCGCGGAAAAGGTCGTCAACGCTGATGTCAGTGTTGCGTTCAAACGTCCCATTTTCAAGTACGCAGAGACGGCGTATGCGGTCTACTCCAAACGTCTTCATCACCGCCCCGTCATACGCCAGCAAATACCACCGCTGGTTTGACTCCTTCAGGTAATGCGGCAATACGCTGAAATGCTTTTCCGAGCAGCCGTTGCGGTAGTCTACGTAATCAAACTCTACCGGGTGCAAATCGTGTATGGCCTTTACAAGCGGCATCAGCCATTCGCTGTACAGCGGCCTGTGGTGCTCGGCAAGCACAAAGGTCGAAAGGTTTTGGTCGCGGTCAAGCGCGTTGAGCAGGTCGAAATTCATCATCAGTTCGCATACGCGCTCGTCATAGTCGCCATAATTTTCGCGGATAAAATATCCCTGCCGCGTGCGGTTGAACGATATTCCGATGCCAAACAGCTCGTCTATATCCGCAATGTCACGCTCGAGTGTACGCCCTGTTATGCGCTGGTAGCCATAGCGTTTCTCCATGCTGTCGTTCACGTAATCAAGCAGTTCGCGTCTCGGTATAAACCGTCTGCCCTGCCTTAACTTATTCAATATGAGGAGCATACGCCTCATTCCTTCCACTTGTTTGCTCATAATGCAATCTTTTATGGCGACAAAGATAAACGGTAATGGCGACAAAACATGTCGTTGCTAGGAAAAAACAAAAAAATATACGGCATGAAAATGACATCTTCATCAGCCCATTAGGGATGTCATTCTCATACCGTACATACTTTGTTCTGAAAACAATGTGCAACCGTGCTGCATAAGCTCCTCAAAAATGAAACAAACCAAAGGGATTTATTCCACAATATTTTACGGCCATGGCGGCAAAGCGCGGCTACCGCTCGTCTCCCTCCTCCTGCATCTGAAACCACTCCTCGCAAATCTCGAGGAAGAGCATCGGGCGGTAGGCCAGCGTCTCCCACAGGCGACGGCCGCCCTTGAGCACGCGGCGGTCAACGTAGTCTACAAGGCCGGGACGGGTCTTCTTGTAGCGTATGCGCATGGCGTTAAGGCTTACTACGCTGCCCGTCATGAAGGGCACTACCATGCTGTCGCCCTTGAGACACACTCCGTAAATGGTGGATATGCCGGCACGGCCCAGCTGCATGGCCTGCCGGTCGAGACCATTCCACCAATACATGCGCCCGGCGGGGCTCTCGCCCTCTACGTAGACAAACTGGCGCGCCGTGCGCCGTGGGCGCAGCGTGGATGGGTTTGCTACGAGATGCGACTCTAACCGGTCATAACTGCCGTCGGCAGACGTCTTCTCCGTGAACTCGATTGCGCTTACCGTCTCGGCATTATACCGCTGCGCATCCTCGCCGTCGGGGCCAGGCGACATGGTGAACGACGTGTTCATCTTGCGGAAGAGGCCGCCCTGCGTCCAATATTGTTGTATGTAGCCCTCGCGCACGGTGCCGTCAGCGAGCGTCAGGCGTACATGGTCGCGCTCCGCGTCGGCTTTGCCCTGGGCGAAACAGCATGATGCCGACACTAACAGCACAGCCAGCAATAATAACTTTCTCATACTGCAAACAGATTATGTATGTACCAAGAAACCGACGGAAACGAGCAAGCCGTAAACAAACATGTTGCGAGCCGTAAGGCCGAGCACCATGTTGAGAGCCTTGCCCTTGTTGATTATCACCATGCGCCGGTATGCGCCATAGTGCAAAACGAGGTATGCCACAGGCAACAGGGCCGACCAGGCATGGCCGAAAAGGGCGAACGTCAGGCCCACAGCCACTGCCGCAACGCCTGCCAGCAGGTAGGCCTGCCGGCCCCGGCGCACGCCGAGGCGCACCACGAGCGTACGCTTGCCTGCACGGGCGTCGGCATCGATGTCGCGGTAGTTGTTTACGAGCAGCAGCGTGTCTATAACCAAGCCGCAGGCCAGCGAGGCCAACAGGGCTTCGAGTGTTACCGTGCCCGCCTGGAGGTAATACACCATGCACACGGGCACCAGGCCGAAGAACACGAGCACAAGAGCGT
>ULKH01003783.1_pt1 | contig 40417 bp, 34 predicted proteins | sample 1951111 | NCBI WGS metagenome assembly ULKH01 (sample SAMEA4835496, study PRJEB28245) | human gut metagenome | biome: gut microbiome; material: fecal sample | place: Denmark | collected 2008
CTCTACATCACCGGCGGCATGGGTTCGCGTGCGCAAGGCGAAGGCTTCGGACCGAATTACGAACTGCAGAACCACACCGCCTATTGTGAGACCTGCGCTTCTATCGCCAATGTATATTGGAACTACCGTATGTTCCTTGCCACGGGCGAATCGAAATACATCGATGTGCTGGAACGTGCGCTTTACAACGGTGTCATCAGCGGCGTGTCGCTCAGTGGCGACAAGTTTTTCTACGACAATCCGCTGGAATCGATGGGGCAGCACGAACGCCAACGTTGGTTCGGTTGTGCTTGTTGCCCGGGTAATGTGACCCGCTTCATCGCTTCCGTGCCCAACTATGCCTACGCTACTCAGCAGAACGATATCTACGTCAACCTCTATATACAAGGTAAAGCCGAGATGCAGCTTACCGACAGCACCAAGGTCACACTGGAACAGACCACCGGATACCCTTGGAACGGTAAGATAGCCATTAAGGTGACGCCTGATAAAGAAGGAGAGTTCGCCATCCGCCTGCGCATCCCCAGCTGGGCAAAGAGTGCGCCGGTAGCTTCCGACCTCTACGCCTATACCGATGCTCCGAAAAAATATACCCTGAAAGTAAACGGCTCGTCGGCACGGGCAGCCGAAGGCGACGGTTACGAAACCTTGGTACGCACCTGGAAAGCAGGCGACGTCATCGAACTGGACCTGCCAATGGACGTGCGACGCATCCAGGCGAACGACTCGGTAGAAGTAGACCGTGGCATGCTGGCACTGGAACGCGGACCTATCGTATTCTGCCTGGAAGGCAAAGACCAGCCCGACAGCACCGTGTTTAACAAGTTCATCACCCCCGACACACAAATCAGTGCCACCTACGAAGCCAACCTGCTCAACGGCGTGATGGTATTGAGCGGGGCTGCCAAGGAAGTGGAACGCGACGGCTCGGTGAAAGACCTGACCTTCCGTGCCATCCCCTACTCTACCTGGAACAACCGCGGTGCCGACCAGATGGAAGTATGGATTCCCGAATCCAAGGAATACGCTACCCCGACACCCGAACCGACCATAGCCAGCAAGGCACAGATGTACTCGCTTCCTACCCAAGCTACCACCGATGTGCCCGCAGCCACCAGCAACCTGCAATGGGCATGGGGCTACAACGACCAGTGGGAACCGAAACGTTCGAGCGATACTTCCAAGCCCTACCATTACTGGTGGCTGCGCCAAGGCTCGAAAGAGAATGTGTGCTACCGCTTCAGTCAACCCACCGAGGTAAAATCCGTAGACGTGTACTGGCTGGATTTCGACCACTACGACGGAAACTTCCGCACGCCCGCCTCGTGGAAGCTCTACTACAAACAGGGCAACCAATGGAAGGAAGTGGAAGCGCAAAGCCCTTACACCACCGATAAGGACCGCTACAACCACCTCGACTTCCATCCCGTGAAAACCACCGACCTGATGATTGTGGCACAGCTGCAAGAAGGAGCGTCGGGAGGAGTGATAGAGTGGAAAGTAGAATGACAGTGAATAATTAGCAGTGAACAATTAATAATTAATAATTAACAGTGAATAATTAACAGGAACAAAGAATGGCTATTCCCGCTATTCCTTGTTCACTGTTAATTCTTAACTAACTATTAACCTTTAAATACAAACAGAATGGATACACATGGAAACCGCGCGTTATTCAGTCGCGCAATGGTGAAGGTGGCCGCTTGTACCATGCTGGCAGCAGGGTTGCCATTGGCAATGTATGCCGAAGCAGGGAACACGGAAGCCGCTGTGATAGCTGCCCAACAGACACGGACCGTCAGCGGGCAGGTGGTAGACTCGAACGGCGAAAGCATCATCGGAGCCAACATCGTAGAGAAAGGAACGGCCAACGGTACGATTACGGACATGGACGGCAAATTCTCGCTGAAGACAGCACCCAACGCTACCTTGGTCATCAGCTACATCGGCTACAAGACCATCGAAATGAAGGCAAGCGAAGTAAAGGCCGGACAAACCATTACCCTGCAAGAAAACGCCGAAATGATGGACGAAGTCGTAGTCATCGGTTACGGTACGCAGCGCAAGGGTGATGTGACCAGTGCCGTGGCTTCGGTGAAAGCAGAAGATTTTACAGTAGGTAAGATTACCGATGCCGCCGAACTGGTGAAAGGAAAGATTGCCGGTCTGAGCGTCACCAACTCTAGCGGTGACCCGACGGCTACCTCTTCCATCATGCTGCGTGGTATCAATACCGTGTCGGGTAACACCAACCCGCTTATCTTGGTAGACGGTATCGAAGGCGACCTCACCACCGTAGCGCCCGAAAACATCGCTTCCATCGACGTACTGAAAGACGCTTCGGCTGCCGCCATCTACGGTACCCGTGGTGCCAACGGTGTCATCTTGATTACCACCAAGACCGGACGCCGCGATCAGAAAGCCGACATCACTTATTCGGGTTACGTATCGTTCTCGAAATGGACAGACACACCGGAGTTCATGGATACGCATGACATCATCTACGGACGCACCGCCTATACCTACGAAGGCTACGACACCGACTGGCTGAAAGCCATCAGCCGCAAGGCGGGCTTCAAGCACAACCATTCGCTTTCTATGAACGGTGGTACGAAAACCTCTACTTACTCCGCCAACGTCGTTTACAGCAACGATGAAGCTATCATGCGCAAGAGCGACAACGAAAACCTGAAGATGCAGTTGGACTTTACCCAATACGCTTGGAACGACAAACTGAAGTTCAACTTCAACGCCTTGATCAGCCGGCAGAAGTATTCGTTGAACAACAATACCTACGCTTACCGCCAGGCGATTATCCGTAACCCATCGGAACCCATCTATAACGAAGACGGAACCTATTACGAAAACTTCAACCGCCTGAACTACATCAATCCGGTGGAAATCCAGAACGAATACGAAGGCGATACCCGCGTCCGTTTCTACCAAATGACGGGTAACGTCACCGTAGAACCCATTAAGGGATGGCAGACCAATGTGATGCTCTCGTTGAACGAATCGGCAAGCGTCAGCCAGTCGTTCACTTATCCGGACTATTACACCTTGGCGAAAGAAGACAACTACAACGGTTCCGCTTCGAAGAGCGAAGGCAACTATCGCAGCCAGACTTTGGAAATCACTTCGCGCTACAACCATACATGGGGCGAACACCGCTTCGAAGGGTTGGTAGGTTACAGCTACCTCTACAACAAGTACGATGGTTTCTCTGCCAGCAACGGAAACTTCCCTTCGGTAGCTTACCTCTACAACAACTTGGGACTGGGTACGCTTCTGACCGAAGAAGACCGCCATGCGGGCATGGGCTCTGACGCATACGATGACACCCTTGTTGGTTTCTTCGCCCGTGTCAGCTACGGCTACGCCAACCGCTACAACGCCCTGCTCAGCATCCGCCACGAAGGATCCAGCAAATTCGGTGCAAACAACCGGTGGGCTACCTTCCCCTCCGTTTCGTTGGGATGGACCATCAGCAACGAACCGTTTATGGAAAAGACCCGCAACTGGCTGAATAACCTGAAACTGCGCGTAGGGTACGGTGTGACCGGTATCACCCCAACCAGTTCTTATCGGGCACAATACCTTTACGACATCGCTCCCTACGGTGACATCCAAGACCAAAGCGGAAATTGGATCCAAACATTGGAAGTTATACAGAATCCCAACAAAGACCTGAAATGGGAAACCACCCGTGAATGGAACTTCGGTTTAGACTGGAGTGTGCTAGATGAACGCCTCTCCGGTAGCATTGATGTCTATCACCGTAAGACTTCCGACTTAATGTATAGTTACAGCGTACCCGTACCGCCCAATTTGTACAATACCACCCTTGCCAATGTAGGTGATATGCGTAACGTAGGTGTGGAAGTCATGGTGACCGGCGTACCCGTCCGTACCAAAGATTTCGAATGGAGCACCACCCTGACCCTTTCGCATAACAAGAACAAACTGCTCAAACTGAGTAACGCCCTGTTCGAGACCGATGACTTCCACGAATTAGGCGGATTGGGCGAACCCATCAGCGTGCCGACCCACTATATGGAAGTAGGTCATAGTTTAGGTGAATTTTGGGGGCTGAAATATGTAGGAGTCAGCGAAAACGGTACACCCATCGTACAGGTAAGCGACGGCAACGGAGGATGGACCAACGCTTTATTCGACACCAGCCTCAACGTCATGGAAAACCGTCAGCGTCTGGGCAGCGGCATGCCGAAAGTCTATATGGGATGGGGACATACCTTCCAATACAAAGGCATTGACCTGAGCTTGCAGTTTACCGGACAGTTCGGCTACAAAATCCTGAACGCATGGCGTTGCTACTACGAAAACAACAGCATCGCTTACAACCGCCTGAAGACAGCTTACGACCTGCGTCCCGCCATCAACTTGGACGGCACACCCGTATTGGATGCCGACGGCAACCAAAAGATGGTACGTCTCTCGAACACCGCTGCCCAATATTTCTCAAGCGACCACTTGGAAAACGGAGACTTCCTGAAGCTGAGCAACATCACCTTGGGCTACACCCTGCCGCTGAAAGGCAAGATAAAGGATTATATCAACAACCTGCGCATCTATGCTTCAGCCAGCAACGTATTCTGCATCACCGGTTATTCCGGATTGGATCCGGAAGTGGACAACGCTTTCCAAACACCGGGCATCGACTATCAGGACAAATACCCTACTACCCGTTCGTACACGGTAGGTTTAACGCTTAACTTTTAACGAATGAACACCATGAAAAAGCTAATTAAAAACATATTGTTAGGAATGTTCGTCGGCTGCGGCATGAGTGTAGCCACCTCTTGTACCGACTTGGACGAAACCCTTTACAGCGACTTGAATGATACCAACATCGACTTGACCAACCCGGATGACATCCAACTGTTGGAAGGCCAAGCCATCGCCCAATACCGCTACTTGCATACCAGTTGGTTCGGGCTGTTTCACCAATTAGAAATCTGCACCGACCAATACATGGTTCCCCTGCGCATTGGTATCGGCTGGGGGGACGTTTACGTCAACGGACACAAGCACAACTGGGATTACAACTTCGGCTTGTCGGAAAACAATTGGGGTTATGCGTACAATTGTATCAACTATTGTAACTTGGTTCTCGATAACCTACCCGAAGACAATGTAGAAGACCGTGCACAGATGCGTTTCTTCCGTGCCCTAACTTACTACCACCTGTTAGACCTTTTCCGCAACATTCCGCTGCAGACCACAATGAACAACCCCGAAGGCTATGTGCCCGAACAGGTATCGGGAGAGGAAATCTATAATTTCTGCGTCAGCGAACTGAACGACATCAAAGATGTCATCACCACCGACTACATCCACGGATGGGGCAACAAGTACGCCGTATGCATGGCACTTGCCAAACTGTACTTGAACAAGAACGTTTACTTGGGTACCAACGACAACCAAGGCTATGAAGACGCCTTGGCAGAAGTAGAAACCGTCCTGACCGAAGGAGGCTTTGAGTTGGCGCCCAACTACAAAGACAATTTCCGCGAAAATCTGGAAGGTAATCCCGAAATCATTTTCTGCGTGCCGGGCGACCGTACCCATGCCATCAACTTCAACCTGATGACTTACGTCATGCCGCAAGCCGGCATGGAGGCATACGCCAGCACCGCTACCGCCACCAACGGCTCATGCGCCATCCCGCAGTTTATCGATACCTATTCCGCCAACGACAAACGTTTGGCTGATACCTGGGCAATGGACTTACAACACTATGCTGTAGAAAACGCTGATGGTACGTATACCCCCAATGCAGGCGACCCTATCCCGTTTGATGCCGATGACTGGTCGGGCACAGGTTACCTGAACTATAACAAGAACGTACACTCCATCGACGGTGCCTACCAGCAAGAAGGTTATCGCCTGCACAAGTACGAGATAGTAGGAGGAGGTAACTGGGGAACTACCTCGGACGACTTGGTCATCTTCCGCCTGGCGGATGCCATGTTCATCAAGGCGGAATGCTTGCTGCGCTTGGGACGCGACGAACAGACCGCAGCCGACTTGGTAACAGAAGTCCGCAAACGTTCGTTTGAATCGTTGGCGGAAGCCACCCGCACCGTAGCCGACCTGAAAGGCGGAAGCGTATATGCCTACGGACACAGCGAGTATGAGCCGATAGCTTACAACGACTGGAGCAACTACATCAGCACTTACGAAGGTGGCGATGACATCGAGTTGGGCGGCTTGTTTGATGACTTAGGCTGGGAGTTCGCTTGCGAAGAGCACCGCCGTCAGGACATGATCCGCTTCAAGATGGCAGACGGACGCAACGTGTTCAACGGCAAATCTTACTTCTGTAAGGATGCCGTCACCACCGACCACTGGAACATCTTCCCGATTCCTGAAAGCGTGATGCGTACCAATACCACCATTGAACAGAATCCGGGTTATACGGGAGCAAAATAACCATCAACCTTTTTAATCATTTATCCTTATGAAAAAACTATATTACATATTTCTATTGCCCGCCTTCCTGTTCCTTACAGGAGTCACTGCTTGTGGCGACTACGATATGGACGAAATTACGGGCTTGCACATCTTGACCGATGACGAAATGGAAGAAATCCGCCGGCAAGACTCCATTGCCGAGGCACTGCGCCAGCAAATCAATGCCGACTTGATACTGGAATACACCGTAACAGATTATTTTGCCACTACCTATACTACGCAACGCCTTGATATTGATATCGCAGCCATTGCCGAATGCTTCGGACTGACCGAAGAAGAAGTGTTGGCAGGTATCAACCAAGACACCGGCGCGCCTACCATCAATGGATTCGCCATCCAAGCCAGCACCCACCAAGACTATACACTGAACCGAAGCACCACCAACGGTGTGTGGGGACACTGGTTTGACAACAATGGCGATGCCGGGACATGGAATGATTTGAGCGCATTAGGTACGCTTTCTTTCTATTGTGAATGGCAAGGATTCCCAGATGACGAAGATGAAAACAATTACTTCAATATTGGTCAGAATCCCAACACATTCACCACCCCGCAAGAATGGACGGTATACGAATGCCTCTCTTACGAAGACAAGCGTGTAGCGGTAGCCATTACGTACATCTTGACCGAACGGGGTGACGTAACAGCCCCGGTTGTTTCCACCCAGCAACTGACCTTGAATGTCAGTCCGGCAAGCGACTACAGCACAACGACTGTACAGTTTGACGCAGGCCAAGTAATGGCTGATTTAGGAATTTCTTCAATGGACGAGATAGAAGGCTACTTGGGCGTACAGGCAGATGGTAGCTACGCCCAAGAAAGCAACGCCGGTGTCAACGGATTCTGGTATGATGCTGACGGAACGGCTAACGCTTACAGCGAAAATTCACGCGTCTACACTTCGTATGGCGACGAAGGACAGGCTGTGAACGAAATCGGCATCGGACAATATCCGGGCAACTGCGCCGTGGGCGACTCGTACACCATACAATACGGTTTCTTGGCAAACAACAAGATTGCGATGATGGAAATCACCGTAAACATCGTGGCTTACCAAGACCCGGAAACCGCTCCCGAAGGTGAACCCGAAGAACTGACCATCGATGTAAACTTGCAAAAGAACTACACGAACGACTTCGCTCCTGTACAAGTAGATGTACGCGAAACGCTCCGCCAGGCATTCAAGATGACCACGTATCAAATACACAGCGCACGTGTATCGGGCGACCTGAAGATTTACTGCCAGACGGAAACAGCGGAAGAACCCGAATACACTGCCGATGTGCCGGGATACTGGCTGGCTGCTGACGGTTCATCTGCCGCATATGCCGACGGTCTCTGCTGGGTTAGCTTAGGCACCAGCGAAACAGAACTCTACCTGTATGGCGGCAACCATCCGGAAAATGTTTCGCCTACAGCCGGAACTACGCTGACTACCACGTACATCATTACGTGTAACGGAGGCAAAGTTACGGTGAACATCAACTTCCAGGTAGACCCGGAAGCGGCTGAATAAGCAAGAAGCCCTCCGAGGGTAAATCTAAATGGAACTGAGCACAAAGGCATAAAGCTTTTTCATTGATACATAAAAATAGTTTCGTTGCATCTTTTTGCCTCTGTGTTCAGTTTCTCAATTATGACAGACCTTCGGTGAGAATAATGTCGGGGTATATCGCTCCTACACACAAATCTTAAAAATATAATGACTATGACAAAATTATCTAATTGGCTATTGATACTGTTTATGGCATTCTTTGCCGTAAGCGTCACCAGTTGTAACGATGACGAGGAAGAATACTCTGCAGATTACCTTCTCAACATCGCCGAAGAGAACCTGAACATTTCAGCCCCTGCTGAAGCCAGTTCATACGAAGTAGAAATAGTAGCCCGAGCCATTTGGAAAGCTACCGTTACGACAGACAGTGGTGAAGAATGGATTACCCTGACTACCGGAAGCGACACAGGTGGATACAATACCTTGGCTTTCGACGTAGCGGAAAACACAACAGGAGCTACCCGTACTGCCACCATCACCATCACTTGCCACACGGCACAAAAAGTGATTACCGTGACACAAAGTAATTAACCATCTAACAAGAATGGATTATGACAACAAAGCTAAATTGGCTACTGTTATGCTTCACTGCTATCTTCGCTTTCTGCTTCACCAGTTGTAAAGACGATGAAGAAGAATATTCGGCAGACTACCTGCTTGCCATAGCCGAAGAAGACATGAACATATCGGTAGACGCAGAAACCACTTCTTATGAAATAGATCTGACTGCCCGAGCCATCTGGAAAGCTACTGTCACGGCAGGCAATGAAGACGGGTGGCTCACACTGGAAAATGACGGAGATACCGGAGGCGTTAACACATTGAGTTTCTCTATGGAAGAGAACACCACCGGAGCCACACGAACCGCTACGATTACCATCACTTGCCATACGGCACAAAAGGAAATCACCGTAACCCAAAGCGGCTCGGACCTGATGATTATGGACGAATCGGAGATAGAAGACTTCGAGAAATATTACAAGCCTGCCGAGTTCGCCTCGATGGACATGCTGCGCAGCGACGCGCAATGGTCGTGGTTCCGCTCGAAACAGAGCGAGCACTTCTTCGTGTTCTGGGAAGCGGGCTTTGGCGACGACCCCAATGCCGAAACCGTTCCGGCAAATATGCGGGTGGATATCGATGACTTGCTGGAGAAAGCTGAACAGTTCTACCAGACCAACATCGACAAGTTAGGCTTCGCCGAGACAGGACAAGGCAAATCGCGCTTGAACCAGTATAAGATGGAAATCTACTTGCTCTACCAGGAAGAATGGCTGGCTACCGGCTCGGGCTACGATGATGTAATCGGCGCACTGTGGGTGAACCCCAGTACCTGCCAGCCCGTAGGCTCGACCATCGCCCACGAGATAGGGCACAGTTTCCAATACCAAGTGTATTGCGACAAGGTGTACCAAGGCGAGGCGAATGACTTCCAGACCGGATTCCGCTACGGCTACGAGGGCAGCAACGGAGGTAACGGCTTTTGGGAACAATGCGCGCAGTGGCAATCGTTCCAAGACTATCCCGAAGAGATGTTTACCACCTACAACTTCGACGTATGGCTGGCAAACAACCACCGCCACTTCGAACACGAATGGATGCGCTACGCAAGCTACTGGCTGCAAACCTACTGGACGGACAAGCATGGAGACGACGCAGTGGCAAACGTGTGGAAGAACTCACGAGCACCCGAAGATGCCATTACGGCTTACATGCGCCTGTATGCCAACAACAGTTGGGAAACGATGAAAGAGGAACTGTATGATTACGCCGCACGCATGGCCACCTTCGACATCGACGGTATCCGTGAATACTCGGACGGCTACTTGGGACGTTACAGCACGACGCTTTATCCGACAAGTGACGGGTATTACCAAGTGGCATATGCCGACTGCCCCGAAACTACCGGGTTTAATGTCATTGCCCTCAACGTGCCGGATGCAGGCACAGCCATCTCGGCAGATTTTGAAGGGTTGATGCCTGGAAACTCTTTGGCAGCGGATGACCCGGGCGAATACATGGACACGGAAGTGGTGGCTGGAACAGTAGACACCTATAATAATATAGGAGACGCATCGGACGCAGGCTGGAGCTATGGCTTTGTAGCCCTGACCAGCGGCGGCACACGGGTATATAGCGAACGGTATGCAGCCGAAGCGGGCAACGCCAGCTTCACGGTTCCTGCCGGAACGGAGCAACTGTACTTCATCGTGCAAGCAGCCCCGAAGACTTACAAAGCCCATCCGTGGGACGAAAAGGACCTGACCGACGAGCAATGGCCTTATAAAGTGAAATTCAACGGCACAGACTTATTGGGTTCGGTTGTAATAGATCCGGACGCCCAGCCAACGGATGTAACCTTCACTTACGACCTGAGTTTCCCCGCCACTACCAACGGTGACTACACGGGAACGACAGTCAGCGTCATCAACGAAGGAGACATAGAAGAACTGGCACAGGCATTCGTGATGCAGCCCAGCCTGATTGCCTCGAAAATCATGGAGGCAAACGCCACACCGGCAGAAGGACAAATTGCCTTTGCCGCCGTGCAGGCAGACGGTGAGTTGGAATACAACTGTACTGCTAATGGATTAGGATTCTGGTTTGATAAGGCAGGAAACGCCATCGGTTGGGGAGACGACAGCTACGTCTTCGCGGAGTTCAACAAGGATACGTTTACCTTCACCATCGGGCAATTCCCCGACCATTGCACCACTGGTGACACTTATACCATCCGGGAAGCACTGGTCTACACCCAGAACGGCACGCAATACACTGCTACCTTCGTATTCAACATACGAATCTTATAAAGAAATCGAACGCGGAGACGCAAAGACGCAGAGGAATAAATTGGAGAGAAGGCAACGCATACGGCTCCCATGGCACTCTCTTTGCTCTATCAAAAAAATAAACTCTGCGCCTTTGCGTCTCTGCGTTCGATTTTTTTTCTGGCAGGCAGACCCTGCCCCTACCATCTTTTACCCAAGCCACACACTGAAATTTACTTGCCCTAACGTGAATTCACTAATCTTTCTTTTCATTTAATTATTAAAGTTTTCTCAGGAAAGTTCGTTCTAATCGGATTAATTTTGTAGTTTTGTATTTGTAATATTCATTATAATGAAGATTAATATATAAAAGTGTATTTAATTATCATTATAATGATATATAAATATGGAAAATATGGCAGACTTTTATGAATACTCTACTCCCGAGATTGTAAGGCTATTAGGTGCCCGGTTTAAGGAATACAGAATACGCTGTAATCTTACTCAGAAAGATGTTTCCGAGCAATCGGGAATTGGACTTACCACCATCCACAAATTTGAGAACGGCACTGCAGGCAATATTTCATTGTCCACATTTATCGTGTTGCTGAAAGTCGTTGGGCAGATCAACATGATAGACCATATTCTTCCAGAGCTACCAGAATCTCCTTACCTGATGCGTAAAGACGATAAAAAGACACAGCGCGTAAGACACTCCAAATGATACGAACTATGGTACAATCTTTAAGAGTAATGCTTTGGGGTGAAGAAATAGGCCGGTTGGCTTGGGATACCAAACGCAGATTGTCCTACTTCACGTATAACCCCGTCTTTCTGAAGAAAGGTCTGAATATATCTCCATTGGCAGCACCGGTAGATGGGGCAAGAGGTCTTATGCCTATCTGGGGAGAAGATGCTAAAATTTATCAGAAATTACCTGCTTTTGTAGCCGATTCATTGCCTGATGCCTGGGGTAATCAGTTGTTTGATTTGTGGCGTCAACAGAACCATCTGTCCAATGCAGACATTACTCCCCTTGACAAGCTCTCGTTCATTGGGAAACGTGGCATGGGAGCTCTTGAGTTTCTACCTGAAGTTTCGCGAGAACGCAAGGCAGGGAAAATAGATATCAAGTCTTTGGCTAATCTGGCAGAGCGCATATTCACAGAAAAAGAAAATGCACGAATTCTACCCGAAGAATCCATTACCATGCAATCGTTGCTTACTGTAGGTACTTCTGCAGGTGGCCGTCAACCCAAAGCCATTGTGGCCATCAACCGAAAGAGTGGAGAGATACGTAGCGGACAGATTTCCGGCTTGGATGACTTTGATTACTGTCTGATTAAATTCGGCAATTCTCAATATAGTTCGGCAGAATTGGAGATGGCCTATTATGAACTGGCTACTATGGCAGGAATCAATATGATGCCATCTGAACTCTATCAGGTAGATGGAAATAATCATTTCATGACCAGACGTTTCGACCGTAAGGATGGAAAGAAGGTTCATACCCAGACTTTGGCTGCCATCAGTCCCGAAGCCGACAGTTACGAACAGCTGATAGCAGTATGTCGGAAACTTCATCTGCCCGAGGCTGACTGTTCTGAGGTATTCCGTCGGATGGTATTCAATATCTTGGCCAACAATACGGACGACCACAATAAGAATTTTTCATTTGTTATGAGTGAAGATGGTTCCTGGCGTCTGTCTCCGGCATACGATATCACTTATATATTCGACAACGGAGGATTTTTGCCCAATGAAGAGCACTGTCTGTATATCCGCGCCAAACTTCGGGATATTACACGGGATGATGTCATCCAGTTTGCTAAAGACAATGGCATACGCCGGCCTGATGCAGTGATACGTGAAGTAGCAGACAGTCTGAAACAATTCCGTACGGTCGCTTCAAAATATGGTGTTGCCGAGCAGTGGATAGGACGGATTGAAACAACTATAGCCAATCATTTGAGGTCTTGGGGTGAGTTGGAAGAAGCTACACATGCATTTGAAATAACCATCAACAGACATATCGTAAAGAACATCCGGATGGAGCAGGCTTTTAAAGGAAATTTCCATCTGCTCGCCGAAATAGATGGTAATGAACGAAAGTTCGTTATAGGTAAAAATAAGGAAGAGTTTTCTCTTATTGAATCGATTGGAATAGCAAATCTGTCATCTGAACAGCTCAAAGATATGGTTGAGAAATATTTTGGTCTGTAAATTGACATTCACTAAAAAATAAACTCTGTGCCTTCGTGTCTCTATGTTCCATTTTTTTCGGGCAGGCAGACCCTGCCCCTACAAGTTAATGGACAAGATGCGGACATTAAAGATAAATCTTTGCGCCTCTACGTTTGTTTTTTCCCGATTCATTTCCGACTAACTATAAAAACCGTATCTTTGCATATCACTTAAAACCATACGCTTATGTGCTCGGAAGGAATCGTAGAAAGATACGTCAACTTTTATACCGACTTCGCATTCAAGAAGCTGTTCGGTACGGAAATAAACAAGGAACTGCTCATCAGTTTCCTCAACGCACTGCTGCACGGAAGGGAAAAGATAGAGGACATCACCTACCTGAACGCCGAACGCTCCGGCACGCAAGAGTACGACCGGCGCGCCGTGTTCGACGTGTACTGCAAGAACGAGAAGGGCGAACATTTCATCGTGGAGATGCAGAAAGGCGAACAGCAGTTCTTCAAGGACAGAAGCATCTATTATTCGACGTTCGCCATCCGGGAGCAAGCTCCACGGGGGGATTGGAACTACGAACTGAAGGGCATATACACCATCGGCATCCTGAACTTTTCCATTTATCCAGACAATACGGACTTCTACCACGAAGTCAAGCTGGTAGACCTCGCGACCAAAGAAGTGTTCTACGACAAGCTGACATTCATTTACCTGGAAATGCCCAAGTTCACCAAGGAAGAAGACAAACTGGAGACGCTATTCGACAAGTGGCTGTACGCCATACGGAACCTTGCCACACTCATGAAACGACCGGAAGCCCTGCAAGAGAAAGTGTTCACACGGCTGTTTGAAGCCGCTGAAATTGCGAAGTTCGACCGAAAGGAACGATACGAATACGAAGAAAGCCTCAAAAACTACAGAGACTGGATCAGCGTGATAGAAACTGCGGAAAACAAAGGGGCAGCAAAAGGACACGCCAAAGGATTGGAAGAAGGAATTGCCAAAGGCAGAGAACTAGGTGAAAAGGAAAAAGCTATTGCAATAGCCCGCCAACTAAAAGGCATGAACATCGATGTAGAGGTAATCTCCAGAAGCACCGGACTGGACATTAAAGAGATAGAAAGAATTTGAAATACGCCCCTACGGTTGACTGTTTGCGATATTCATAAGATGCAAAAAATGCATTCGCTTGGACGATTGTGGCATAACCTTGTACGATTTCACCCTTTTTTGTCCCGTTTTTTTCCTTACTTTGCTGACAGAACAAAAAAGAAAAAATATGATGAACCTCAGTATGCTGTTAGCAAGCGCGGCTGCCCTGCTTTCGTATGCAGCCCATGACACCCTTCCTGCCAGCCAACCCTATCCGCTTCCGGAAGGAAAAGCAATCTACCAACCTGAAGAATTTGCCGGACAAAACTGGCAAATAGACACCTGCCGGTACAGTTACGCCCGGATGGATTATACCGAAAACACAGCCATCTTTTGGGAAAAAGGCTTCGGCAAAGATTTGGCCAATCCTCCACAATTGAATGGACACGACATGCACGTTGATTTGGAACACCTGAAAACGAAGCTGGAGGAATTTTATACCTTTTTTCGCGATAGCTTAAACTTTGTCAACCCAGGCTCGTACAGCGAACGTTACCGTATGATGGTGATGCTGATGTATTCGCTGGACGGTACGGCATACGGAGGAGCTTACGATAACAAGATAGGAGCCTTTTGGGCTGCGCCAAACCGGCTACAAGACCCGAACCTGAATGCCGTGGCACACGAACTGGGGCATAGCTTCCAGCTTCAGATGCTGGCAGACGGCAGTTCCTGTTGGGGTGAGAAACAGGGAGGTTTTTTCGAAATGACTTCACAATGGATGTTGTGGCAAGTCAATCCCAACTGGATTGCCGAAGAAACCTATCATTGGGATGCTTTTAAACAAGCCTCGCACAAGGCTTTCCTGCACGACGAGAATGTATATCGTTCGCCGTATGTATTGGAATACTGGAGCGAACGCAACGGACTGGACTTCATTGCCGAACTTTACCGAAAAAGCACCGCAGACGAAGACCCTGTACGGACCTACCAACGTCTGAAAGGTTTTAAGGAAGGAGAAAACTACAAGTTTGTGGATGAAATGTTCGACTGCTACTGTCATTTGGTGAATCTCGACTTCAAACGGGCTTTTGCCGAAACCCGTCCATTTGCCAATTCGTTTGAAAACTTTAAGCCTTATATGACCCAAGAGTCCGATGGCTATTGGCAGGTAAAAGCAGAGCGCTGTCCGGAAAATTACGGTTTTAACGCTATCCGGCTTGATGTGCCCGAACCTGGTACGACGGTGAAAGCCGACTTCAAAGGGTTACAAGGCAAAGAAGTTCCAGCTGGATACCCGGGTTATAAGAATCCCCTTCATGAGGCTGCCTATTACCGTTATGGGCTGGTGGGGGTAACCGAAGAAGGGGAAACTTTGTTCGGTACGTCGGGAAGCACAGATGCGGACAATCAAACCGGCACTGTTTCGTGGACTGTGCCCGAAGGTAAGAAATTGGCTCATTTATGGCTGATAGTAACTGCCGGTCCGCATGATACTCACCGGTTATTACAACAAGTACCGTTGGCACAATGGCCTTATAAAGTGAAACTGACGAATACACGTATCTTATAATCGTAAAAATCGTCTAACAAAATGCAATAATCGTCCAAAAGTTGCGAATAACATCGGCTTTCGGACGATATTCGCATAGTTTAAGACTTCTATGGTACGCTATTCAATTCTTTTTGCTTTGCTTTGCAAACGGAAATAACCCTAAATGCATGAACACATGAAAAAGACATCTTTTTTTCTCGGAATAATTTTCAGCCTTGTCGGAATCGTGTCGCAAGCAAAAGACTATACGTTGCTTTCGCCCGACAAGCACTTGAAGGTTACAGTAACAGACGGAAACAGTCTGTTGACATACTCGGTATATCATAACAATTCTCTCATACTTAAAAGCAGTCAAATAGGTTTAGTGACCCTTGACCGACAACTGACCGCTGGGACAGCAGTTAAAGTTACTTCGAAAAAGTCAAGGACAGTTGTTCAGGATATAACATCTCCTTTCTATCGCTTCAAGTCATTCCGTGCTGTATGCAACGAAATGAACTTGAAGCTGAAAGGTGAACTTGGCGTTATCTTCCGGGCATACGATGAAGGTATCGCTTATCGTTTTTACACCACCCTGGGGACAGACAAAGAACTGGTCATAGCCAACGAAACAGCGGAATTTAATTTCGCCGGCAACTATACGGCATACCTGCCTTACACAACCAACGAAGAAAAACCAATGGCAATGGCATACCAGGCAACCTACGATGTGAAAACGCTTTCGGAAGCACGCAAGCAACTGGCCTTTCTTCCGGTAACCGTAGATTGCGGAAGTGTAAAGGTGACGTTGCTGGAATCGGACTTGGAAGCCTATCCGGGTATGTTCGTTGAACCTACCGGAACAAATGGACTGAAAGGTGTATTTGCCTCTTATCCTAAAAAGACAGACTATTATCCGTGGCGCAAACAATTATACGTGACCGAAACGGAGAATTTCATTGCGAAAGTAAAAGGCACACGTGAATATCCATGGCGCATCCTTGCTGTTACAGAAAAAGACAGCGAGATGCCGGTCAACAATTTAGTTTATGCCTTAGCATCGCCGAACCGTATCGGAGATTACAGCTGGGTAAAGCCTGGCAAGGTGGCTTGGGAATGGTGGAACGACTGGAACTTAAAAGGAGTAGGCTTCAGTACAGGCATCAACATGGACACCTATAAATATTATATCGACTTTGCTTCCCGTAACGGACTGGAATACATCGTAATGGACGAGGGCTGGTACGATCCCAAGAGCGGAGATATGCTTACTACCATTCCGGCTATTGACTTGCCCGAATTGGTAGCATACGGGAAAAACAAAGGTGTAGGCATCGTGTTGTGGACGGTATTTAACGTACTGGACGAGCAGTTGGAAGCTGCTTGTAAAAAATATGCTGATATGGGCATCAAAGGATTCAAGGTAGATTTTCTCGACCGTGATGACCAGACCGCTGTGGAAATGGTTTACCGTATTGCCGAAAAAGCTGCCGAATACAAACTGTTGCTCGATTATCATGGCATTTATAAACCAACTGGACTGAACCGTACTTATCCCAATGTCATCAATTACGAAAGTGTATTCGGGATGGAAGAAGCGAAATGGAGTGAAGTGGAAAAAAATATGCCGCTATACGATGTAACCTTTCCTTACATCCGCATGATGGCAGGACACGTAGACTACACGCCGGGAGCCATGCGCAATGCTACGAAACGTGATTTCAAACCGATGTATTACACACCGATGAGTATGGGAACACGTGCTCATCAGCTGGCTGCCTACATTGTCTACGATTCGCCGTTTACCATGCTTTGTGACGCACCCACCAGCTATATGCGTGAACCAGAATGTCTGAAGTTCATCACCTCCTTACCGGTAGAAACCGATTCAACTTTCATATTGGCAGGTGAGATAGGCAAATACATCGTAACCGTACGCAAGAAAGACATCAACTGGTTTGTAGGCGGTATGACCAATTGGGACGAACGGGATCTGACCGTTGACTTCTCCTTCTTGGACGAAGGCGAAACCTATTTCTGTACGCTGATGAAAGACGGCATTAACGCTTCGAAGCAAGCCGAAGACTATGTTTGCGAACAATTTGAAGTGACGCGCGATACCCGGCTCAAGTTGCACTTGGCTTCGGGAGGTGGTTTCGCTCTGAAACTGGAGGTCTGTCCGAAGCACAGTGCTGTAACCGGCATACCTGAAGGCAAACTAATACCCGACTTCTATAAGAAATATATCGAGACAAAAGGACTCTATGTCACCTCTTCGGAACGAGTAAGCGACAAAGCCCTGCTGAAAGCCTGCGATATCATCAGCCTTATGTTGGCAAAACGTCCCGATATCACAGCACACATGGTAGAAAAAGGTTGCCACGTAATGGTAATCGGTAAAGAGGAAGAAACCTGCGACCTGCCCGAATTCGCGCATATCTGCAATTGCGAGGACAGTATCAAATACTGGAACAAGCGTGCCCGTGGCTTTGGAGGTGCGCCTGAAGATACCTACTCGTCCAGTTGCGGTGAAGAAAACCTGCTGGCCCTGCCGCAAGACAAATACGTAGGCGAAAACATCCTGGTTCACGAGTTCGCACATCTGATCCATACCATTGGCATTGTAGGCGTAGAGCCTGATTTCGACGAACGGCTGGAAGCACTGCGCCAGAACGCCATACAGAAAGGGCTATGGAAAGACACCTATGCCATCAGTTGCAAAGAAGAATATTTTGCCGAATGTACGCAATCGTTCTTCAACTGCAACCGCTATGCAGAAAAGGCAAACGGCGTACATAATCAGGTAAACAACCGCACCAAGCTGAAAGCATACGACCCGGACATGTACAACCTATTGAAAGAGTATTTTTACGAGATTGATTTACCTTTATACAATAATTGTAAAGCTGAAGACTAAAGAACCATGAAAAAGCTATTGTACACCCTGCTGCTGACCGGCACAGCATTGACTACGCAAGCGCAAGAAGTGAAATGGAACACGCCGGGAGCTGGAAATCCTTTTCTTCCGGGCTATTTTGCCGACCCTACAGTCAAGAAATTTGGAGATACCTATTATATATATGCCACTACCGATGGAAGTGGTGCAGGATTCGGTCCTTCGCAATTATGGTGTAGCAAGGATTTCGAAAACTGGACACTCATGCCCATGAACTGGCCAGACAGCCACTGGATATGGGCACCCGATGTAATGCAGCATACCGACGGCACTTACCGTTTGTTCTATTGCCAGCCTTGCAACCTGTATGAAGGCATAGCGGAGACACCGCGCGGTCCGTGGAAAAATATCTTAGGAGAAAGCGAAGCCGTACTGGTGCCCGACCGCTTTGTAAAAAACGCTATCACATTGGACGGACAAACGTTTGTAGACGATGACGGCTCGGTATACTTATATTGGGGTACATGGGGCATCTACAAAGGATTCGGATGTGGTGCCGGAAAGATGACCCCCGACCTGAAAGGATTCAGCGAAACCCGCCTGATACCGAATACGGAAGTAACCGATTTCTTCGAAGCACCGTTTGTCATGAAGAAAGACGGCATCTATTACTTCATGTATTCGTCCGACTCGTGCCACGACAGCACCTACCACGTACAATACGCCACAGCCACCAGTCCTCTGGGACCTTATACATATAAAGGAACCATCTTGAAGACTTCGGCAGACGGCACGATACACGGACCCGGACATCACAGCATACTGCAAGAAGGGGACGACTACTACATCGTTTACCACCGGCATGACAATCCGCACTCTACCCGTGGATTCCATCGCCAAGTGTGCATCGACAAACTGACTTTTCGTGCTGACGGAACCATCGAACCGATAGAAGGTACCCACAGCGGTATAGGCAAACTGGGTAAAAGCATACTGACCTCGCCCAACCTGGCTTACCGTAAACCTGTACGTGCCTCATCTTATTACGATGACCATTTCCTGCCTGAATATGCCGTAGACGACAACAACGGTACACTTTGGCGTCCGCGCGGCATGGGACAAGAGTGGATTGAAATCGACTTGCAAAAGGTAGAAACCGTAAAAACCATCTGGACTCAGTTCGAATACGGCACGTCTTATTACCAATATGTCATTGAAACGTCTGTCGATGGCAAGACATGGACTGTATTTGCCGACAAACGCTCAAACCACCTGGCAGGAAGCCCGATGGTGGACTTCGGTGATACCCAGGCCCGCTACATCCGCCTGACCACTACGGGTACACAAAAGAACGGATTTGCCGGAGCGTTGTGGAACATCAAAGTGTTCGGCGCATACGAAACAGCCTCGCCTCAATTATGGATGGGGCTTTCGGGAGAAGACTGGAACGGGACAGAATGGAAAAACGACGGCGGTATGCTGGGAGGAACTTTCCGACTGAAAGCCGGACAAATCAGCCGCCAACGCTTGAAAGGTCAGGAAGCCATTGTATTGGCACCGGGCAGCATATTGGAATATACATCGCCGGTATTGAAGCCTACCCAAATACATACAGCGACCGTCTGGGTATACAAAGACTCCCAATGGACATCGATGGATGCCGACAGCTATCTGACCGATGGGGGTATCCGTATTGAAGCAGGAAATGAACCGTTGGCTCTGACCAATTTCCGCTATTACAACTGGAAGCAAGAAGAGGCTGAAAAACAATACGATGCCGTCACCGGACTGGTACGCATACAGCCGTCCGACCGTCATAAGCGAGGATTACTTGTGTCACTCTCCGCCGAGGAGTTTGCAGTTGGAGATACTGTAGCCTATATTCCCAATAAAGGCATCGAAGGTGTATTTGAAGCGCAAAACGCTCCGGCAATCGTTAAAGAGGTAGAAGGAAAGAAAGCTTTCTGTTTCGAAGGCAAACAAGTGTTCCGATCCAGCTTCCCGCTTCCGGCTACTTTGGCCGACAATGCGCCTTATACCTTGGAAGCTTGGGTGTTGAATCCGGAATTAAGCGAAAACGAATGCATAGCCGACTTTACCAGCAGCCATGATGAATTAGAGAAAATCATGTTGGTCAATGGTACCGAACCGCGCTGCGGCATGCTGAACCATTACGGCTGGTATGAAGACGTAGGCTATAAAGACGCAGCTGCTTTGGCAGGCAAATGGCAACACATCTATGTAGAATTCGACGGAAGAACCGAAAAAGTATACATAAACGACCAGCTCATCAGCAGTAAAGACATTCAAATCCTGGTGAAACCCATCCAATTTGTAACATTGGGACTGAACGCTGAAAACGCATGGCCGTTCACCGGATACCTGCATTCGCTGAAACTATGGGATGAATGGATTCCATTCGAAAAATAATTAATCCACATAAAAATACACAACCATGAAAAAACTGATGATTTCCGCTTTGCTCTTTTCTATCGTAACAGGAGGAGCATACGCACAAAAGGGAACGGCGGCACATGGGTATCCTATCGATCCCGTTCCGTTCACTTCTGTAAAGATTACAGATTCTTTTTGGGGACAACGGCTGAAGGCGAGCCGTGAAACAACTATTCCGTTGGCATTCAGCAAATGTGAAGAGACGGGACGTTATAAAAATTTTGAGATGGCCGCTCATCCAAGCGATACCATCAAGGTAGGCGGATTGTCTTTCGATGATACCGATGTATATAAAACCATTGAAGGAGCCAGCTACCTGCTCCAAACCTATCCCGACAAGAAACTGGAAAAATACATCGACAGTGTGTTGACCATTGTCGCCGCTGCACAAGAACCCGACGGTTACTTGTATACCTCACGCACGATGAACCCCAAACACCCGCACGAATGGGCAGGAAGCAAACGCTGGGATAAAGTAGAGGAGTTGAGCCACGAATTCTATAACTTAGGACACATGATAGAAGGCGCTATCGCCCACTACCAGGCTACCGGAAAACGTAATTTTCTCGACATAGCCATCCGTTATGCAGACTGCGTATGCCGTGAAATCGGTGACGGTCCCAACCAGGTGGTACGTGTACCGGGACATCAGATTGCCGAAATGGCACTTGCCAAGCTATACCTCGTTACCGGTGATGAAAAATACCTGAAACAAGCCAAATTCTTCCTCGACAAACGTGGCTACACATCACGTCGTGACGAATACAGCCAGGCACACAAACCGGTCATCGAACAAGACGAAGCAGTAGGACACGCCGTGCGGGCCACTTATATGTATGCCGGCATGGCAGATGTGGCAGCCCTGACAGGAGACACATCGTATGTACATGCCATCGACCGCATTTGGGACAACATTGTAGGCAAGAAGCTCTACATTACCGGCGGTATCGGAGCCACCAGCAACGGCGAGGCTTTCGGAGCCAACTACGAACTGCCCAATATGTCGGCTTACTGCGAAACCTGTGCGGCTATCGGTAATGTGTATGTCAATTACCGCCTCTTCCTGTTGCATGGCGACGCCAAATATTACGATGTACTGGAACGTACGCTTTACAATGGATTGATTTCGGGCGTATCGCTCGACGGCGGAGGATTCTTCTATCCCAATCCCTTGGAATCTATGGGACAACACCAGCGTCAGCCCTGGTTCGGATGTGCTTGCTGCCCGTCGAACATCTGCCGCTTTATTCCTTCGCTTCCGGGATATGTATATGCCGTAAAAGACCGCAATGTATACGTCAACCTTTTCATGTCGAACAACGCGACACTGAAAGTTAACGGCAAGAAAGTAGAACTGTCACAAACCACTTCGTATCCTTGGAACGGAGATGTCACCATCACCGTAGACCGTAACAGTGCCGGACAATTCGCCATGAAAGTCCGCATACCGGGCTGGGTACAAAATCAAGTCGTGCCGAGCGACCTGTATATGTACACTGACGGACTGCGCCCCAAATACAGCGTGAAAGTAAACGGTGAAGAAATGAATGCTGAACTGCAGCAAGGCTATTTCACCATCGACCGGAAATGGAAGAAAGGCGACCAGGTGGAAGTGCACTTCGACATGGAACCGCGCACCGTCAAAGCCAACAACAAAGTGGAAGCCAACCGTGGACGCATTGCGATAGAAAGAGGCCCGATTGTATATTGTGCCGAATGGCCCGACAACGACTTCGACGTACTGAGCATCCTGATGAACCGCACACCGAAATTTGAAGTGGTGAGCAAACCCGACCTGCTGTACGGCATCAATGAAATCAAAACTCAGGCACAAACCCTGGAATATGACAACAACGGACGCCTCATTGCAAAAGACCATACACTGACCCTGATTCCTTACTACGCATGGGCACATCGTGGTTCGGGCAACATGGCGGTATGGTTGCCTTATGAAGTAAACGCTACCCGTCCGACAGCTATCCCCACATTGGCATCGAAAAGCAAGGTAGATGCATCTCATAAAGGTTCATCGCTTTCTTCTATCTCCGACGGACTGGTGCCAAAAGATGAGAACGACCGTACCATTCCTTATTATCATTGGTGGCCTAAAGAAGGGACAACCGAATGGATTTCATACGAGTTCCCTGAAGAAATGACCGTCTCCAGCTCTACGGTTTATTGGTTCGATGACGCTCCATGGGGCGGATGCCGTGTCCCGAAGTCATGGAAGATTTACTACAAGGACGCAGCAGGTGCATGGACTCCGGTTCAGAACCTGAACGACTACGGCGTAAAGAAAGGCGACCCGAACATTGTTGATTTCGAACCGGTCAAAACCAAAGCCGTCAAATTGGAAGTCGTATTACCAGAGAAAAACGCTTCCGGAATTTATGAATGGGAAGTGAAATAGTATTCAAGTAGTAAAGGAGGTAAAGTAGTAAGGAGATAAAAGAGGTAAAGTTTAGATGATATCGCTAAAAAATAAAGCTTTATATCCGGACTTCACTTCCTTTATCTCCTTTACTGCTTTGCTCCTTTAATACTTTACCTGCACAATATAAACCCGAAAACAAATGAAATATTCCATACTCACTACCGCCGCACTCCTGATTAGCGGTGCGGCTTGGGCGCAAGGCACATTAGAAGATTATAACCGCGCTTACGGGCTGCGCGAAAAATACAGTCCGAAATCAGTATATTACAGCAACGTAAACCCGCAGTGGATAGAAGGCACCGATTGTTTTTGGTACATACGAAATACCCCCGAAGGTGAGGAATACGTGAAAGTAGATGCCAGCGAGAAGAAACGCGCTCTTTTATTCGACTCAAACAAGTTATCGGCATCCCTTGCCGCAAGCACAAGCAAAGAAATCGACCCGATGCAGCTTCCCATCCGCGGATGCCGCGTGTCGCAAAGCCTGGACACCTTGCGCTTCGTTTTTGAAGGAAAGCGCTGGTGCTTCGACATTACCCACAACAAGCTGACCGAGGAAGGCAACCTTCCTGCACCGGGACCGCAACGCCACTGGATGGAACGGGATGACGAAAAAGAGGGAGCACCCGTCACTTCGCCCGATGGCAAGTATGTGGCTTTCATCAAAAACGACAACGTATGCGTACGCAATATCAAAACCGGTGAAGAAAAGCAACTGAGCCAGGACGGCACGATGGCAAACTATTACTCATCGTATATCTATTGGTCGCCAGACTCGAAGTATGTAGCCTCTTGCCGCATCCGCCCTACCGAGAAACGGTATGTATACTACGTGGAATCATCACCAGCCGACCAGCTTCAGCCCAAACTGCACAAGCAAGAATACGCCAAACCGGGCGATGAACTGCCCTTCAAGGTGCCTTGCATCTTCGGGGTGGAAGACGGTAAACGGCTGATACCTTCTACCGAACTCTTCAGCCACCAGTATGAACTGTACGGACCTATATGGAACAACGACAGCAAAGGAATTACCTTCGAATACAACGAACGCGGACACAAAGTCTACCGGGTACTCGAAATGTCGGTAACTGATGGCAGCGTACGCCCGCTTATCGAAGAAAAGGAAGAAAAATACGTCAACTATCCGCGCATCTACCGCTACTACCTGAACGACGGCAAACGCATCATCTGGTCGAGTGAACGGGATAACTACAACCACCTGTATCTATACGACCGCGCTACGGCAAGCCCCATCAACCAAATCACCAAAGGCGAGTGGTACGTACGCGAAGTGCAATACGTCGACGAAGCCAACCAGCAGATTTATTTCTCAGCCAACGGGGTGAACAAAGACGAAGACCCGTATCTGATACATTATTACCGCATCGGCTTCGATGGCAAAGGCATGAAAGAACTGACTCCTGAGGAGGGAATGCACAAAGCATGGTATTCATCAGACCATAAATACTTGGTAGATGTCTATTCCAAAGTAGACCAGGCTCCTGTAGCCGTACTGCGCAACGCGGAAAACGGCAAAGTGATGATGGAACTGGAAAAAGCCGATATTTCGAAACTTACCGCCAACGGCTGGAAAGCTCCCGAAGTATTCGCAGCCAAAGGACGCGACGGCAAGACCGACATGTGGGGCATTGTCTACCGCCCGTCCAACTTCGACGCTTCGAAGAAATACCCTGTTATCGAATACATCTACTCTGGTCCGGGCGACCAGTACGTGCCCAAGACCTTCTCACCCTTCAACGGCTACATGTCGGCGATTGCCGAACTGGGCTTCATCGTGGTGCAGGTAGACGGCATGACCACTTCGTTCCGCTCGAAAGAGTTTGAGGAAGTATGCTACAAGAACCTGAAAGACTCCGGACTGGCAGACCACATAGCCTGGCTGAAAGCCCTTGCGCAGAAATATCCGTACATCGACCTCGACCGTGTAGGTATCTTCGGATGTTCGGCCGGCGGACAAGAGGCACTGAACGCCGTCCTGATGCACCCTGAATTCTACAAAGCCGCCTACTCGGCTTGCGGATGCCACGACAACCGCATGGATAAGATTTGGTGGAACGAACTGTGGATGGGCTATCCGATAGACGATTCATACAAGGAATGCTCGAACGTGGAAAACGCCCACCTGCTGACTCGCCCGCTGATGTTGGTGGTAGGCGAACTGGACGACAACGTAGACCCTGCCTCCACCATGCAAGTGGTCAATGCGCTAATCAAAGCCAACAAAGATTTCGAACTGGTAGTCGTCCCCGGCGCACACCACACCATGGGCGAAGCCTTCGGCGAACACAAACGTTACGACTTCTTTGTCCGTCACCTGATGGGCGTCAATCCTCCGGCATGGAGCGATGTGAAAACAGGAAATCAATAGCTTCTTATAATATGAATATCCTCACGAAACCAGTAGGTAAAAGGAGTTAGAAGGAGTTATGCCTTCGGCAGGAGTTAAAAGCCAATAGCATAAAAGTATTGGTCTTCTAGCTCCTTTTAAGAAGCTGTTTTGAATTTATCGTGCGATGATTTGGGATGAGTTTTTGAGGCATTTTCGCTTCTGTGATGAGGAAGATAGCGGGCTATCTGACGAAGAACAGAAGCGGAAAGGACCAAAAAATCGCCCAAAGCACACACGAAAACGAACACATCAAGCCAAGAAAAACTTTTTGGAGAAATTCAAAACAGCTTCTAACTCCTTGAAATAACTCCTTTTTTACTTTTTGCCGGCTAAATGCGGACATTCATTTTACGTTTAACTTCTGATTTATATTATTTATGGTAAAATTTCTGTTTCATAATCGGGTTAGATTCAAATTTTCTTTTTATCGTCCTCCTGTTTCGAATACAGATGACAAAGTTTTGGGATTATAGGTAATGGGCAGACATCTCCCGAATGGTGTCTGCAATATCTTTTCTGAAGTATTCGGGAGTAAGGACTTCCATATCGGTTCCTCTCGAAAGGATTTCTTGTTTGAAATCGAAAGTCGGTTTGATATGGTATTCGAAAATGGAGTATTCATCCGTTGTCTCCACTTCTGTTTGGGAGGAATGCAGTGGCAGGGCACGCACGTATTGCCGGTGTGTGGCAGATACTTTTATCCGTACAGTCTCGACATCCTCATCGTCTACAATGATGCCGAAACAATCGGCAAAGTATCCTTCCGGGTCGAAAGTTTTTGGGTAAGTGAAATGTATGTCTGAAGTAGTCAGCTGGTGTATCCGGTCTAACGAAAACGTGCGCAGGGCGTTACGCTCTTTGCAAAAGCCTACGACATACCAGCGTTGCCTGAACACTTTGATGCAATAGGGCTGTACGGTGTATAGAGTGGGGGTGTCGCGCCAATAACTTTGATGCAGCATGTTCACTTCCAGTCCGTCGCGCATCGCTTCGATAATGGGAGTCAGGAATTGCCTGCCTGACGGTATGTTTTCGAATAAGATGCGACGTTTCAGGTGATGGCTTTCATTGATGAGGTTGTTTACGGCAAACGTGTTGAGCAGCCAGTTGCGTACGCCTCCCTTTTCCATGTCGTCGGCATTCTCGATGTAGTAATAATAACCAGCTTTGCGGTCGCATTCGATATTGATGTCGAATACTTGCTCGATAGCGTTGCGCCAGTTGTGGAACGTGCGGTGTGGCAGGCTGGTCCCTTCACTTAACTGGGAACGCATCCACCGTTTGTTGATTTCTTCGAGAGTGATTTTTCCGGCACGGTAGATAGTATCTACCAGCCATATATATTTGTCAAACAGGTCTTTTGTCATGGTTTTTGGTCGTTTAATTTAATCGTAATACATCTTGACAGTCAGGTTGAAGCGTGAAATCTGCATCATGTCCTGCCACGAAAGCTTGTATGTTTCTTTCATGTAGCAGAAGTCTTTTCCCAACCCGTTTGCTTGTTTTTCTTTTAATCTGTCTTCCAAGATGGGATTGTACAGGCGTTGTTGGGGCTGACTATTGTCTTCCGGTTCTTTTTCGTTGACGTAGACATGGTCTCTCATCACACCCCAAAAAGGAGTATATCTGCGCTCTTCTCCGCAAAGCACTCCCCATAAATCGCACTCTTCGTCCGAATAACATCTTTCTTCCGTATCTTCCCTGTCCCAGATTTCCAAGTGCAGTGCAAACCATCTTGGTAGATGCGGATGATGATGTCTTCCAGTATGTCTACCGGCAGCTGGGTCAGGTCATCGTATTCGCATAAATACCCGTCTCTGTATTTCATGTGCGTGTTCCTTTTTCGCATGGGGTTCAATTATACATTTCTTGTAAGTATTCGGCAAACAGGTGTAGTCCTGTCTGCATCCGTTTGATGTCTCTTTCGTTATGGTACTTGGCAGGTTCGGTCAAATACTCGAAAGCAAATATCATCTCTTGCAGGGTGGCATCCCAGTGGGCACACTGGTCTTTGATGTCTGTGTAGATGCGGTTAAAGTAGCTGGGTGGACACTGTGTGTGTGCTGCAAAGTCTTTCAGTACAGGGAGTATCCGCTTGGCTATCAGTAGGTTTGTTTGAGCATAGTCTTCATCGTCTACAGCTATGTATTCGGCATTGAGAAAAGGCAGGCAGATGGCAAAATGATGTAACCCGAACAAGACACGGGCACAGGTTTCCAGATTTACATTTTCCTCTTCCTGTTGGTTGTCGAGTATGTAGTGCAAGGCAAATGCGGCTTCTTCATACGTAGGTTTCAATTGGTTGAGGATTTGTGCGTGACGCATGAATCCTTCCAACAGCGATACGCAGGCTCCTGCCGCATAGTCGGCAAAACGCCACACCCGTTCCCGTTCGTCCAGCTCTTCACCCGGAAATGTATGTTGTTTTCTTTCCATTGTCACATATTTGCTTGATATCTTGCTCTCCAGTGTGCAGCTTTCTCTTTCTCGAATGCTCTGCGGTCAATGTCCGAGTAGTCTTCGGTAGTATGCAGCACCGCATAGTTTTCCCCTTCCCGGTGTTGCGACCAGGTCAGTTCGGCAAGAGGCGAATCGGTCAGTTGCCCGATATGGTGCAGCTCGTATGGGTCTCCGTTTTCATCGTGTGGGGGATAACCTTCGCCCATTAAGTCGCTGTTTGTCCATCCACGCCACTTTTCCCCATGTTCCTTTATCCACCATTCCGGCATCTGATAGTTTGGGTCTATTCGGGGTTGGATTAAGGCTGGTTTTCCGTTGACAGTTGTTTCTTTCAGTCCTGCACCGATGTAGATACGTGCTTCGGCTTCACATTGAATGGCATTGACCACAGTGTCTGACCAACCGGTCATTTGCTGGATTTTCTTTCTGAATGTTTCCATATAATCATCTTTGGTTATTGTTCTTTGTTTACTTGTGCAAAATTAAGGTGGGGAAATGCCAAAACGTTGCACAAGTGAATGAAAAAAGCAGGTTTTTGAAAGAAGATATACTTCAACTGCCAATGAAGATATACTGCGTTGACTGATGAAGTATATCTTCATCGGCAAAGTAAGATATACTGGCTTTTGAGAGTCAGATGAGAAGCCAATTTTAATCTAACTTTTTAAACTCAAAATCATTTGCTGAGCAGCATGCTTTCTTGTAATCGAAGTTGTAGAGTCGCATGTAGGCTTCCTGCACTTCCTTGGCTCCATTATAAAATGGAGTTATGGTGTGCGACTGGGTAGCGACGGTGACTACCATCTCCGGTGTGAGTACCGTACCATTCGTGCGCTTGATGCGCTTCGGGGTGATTTGGAATACTTTTGGCATAACAAAAAATAAGTGGTTATTACTAATTTTTCTATCTCAGCAGTTCTTTCCTTAGAGATGTTCAACGATTCCTGCTCGCGTTCTAACAAAGTTTTATACGGCTTGTTAAGGTGTCCTATGAAGCTAATGCCTCTATTTGTTTTAAATATTTATATGTAATTGTTGAAGGAGCAAATCCCTATTTGATATTGTGCTTTTGGATTTCCACTTTTTGCCTTTTCCTTGCTCATGACTGAACGGACCAATTGGGATTAAATATCAAACACAGCATTCTTATCTTCTAGTATATTTTTTACCTGCCCTATATCTGACAAAGCTTTGAAAGGGCTAGATTTTGCCAAGTCTGTAATGTTGTTCAAACTTATTGCAAGCAGTTTAATATCACCTGTTTCTAAGGCTTTATCTACACATTGAAACTGCTTTTCAAAGATAAGTCTACGTTCGTCGAATGTCTTTTCCAAATAAAGTTGAATGATATTTCGCATTGTGTCTATTTCTTTTATCTTGACTTCAGCCGCAGACCGTATTGCAACTCTTTTCGTCTTTTGCACTTCGGTAAATTTTGCAACATCCCTAGAAGCGTCAACGAACTTGTTAATTAAGTCTACCATCTCCAATGGAGAGACTTTCCTTCCTTTAGGATTCATCAGTCGACTTGACAAATCATTAATAAATTCGTCTTCTTCCAGAGCCGTCATATTATTTGAGACAGACACATAAGTTTCTTCTCTTTTTTTTATCGGCTTTTCTTTTACTTGTGGACAATCATCAACTTCTTCCACATAAGGAATTTCATCCAAGTCCCTTTTGTTACAATCATTCATGGCGCTGTTAATTTGTTCTAAAACATTCCTTAGGGTATCAGCATATTCTGATATACCATTGACACCAATTCCTATAAAGAAATTTTCAATATTATCAATATCTTCGCCCTTGATTTTACTTAACAAATCAGCAATCATGTTGTCCGAATTCTTGGCTGAAGATACAACTCTCAACAATGATTCAGCTATAGGACCACGCAAAGTTTTCTCCACATAGTTTGAATCTATATGGTTGTTGTTCATCTTTACGCTTAACAAATAGTCTGTCAATGATGAGAATCTGTCCACAAGTTCTTGCGCATAGTCTGGTCGTACTTGATATTTCTTGCAAAGAGAATCTAAATATTTTGAGACTTTTTGCGTTGTGATTACAACAGTAGCTCTTTTACCTATTGGTTTGACAAAAGACCACAATTTCTTATAATCTATTTTCATCACAAATTCCTGTTAAGTATCTTTTTTGTATTATTTGCTACAATTAGAGTATTGTCATTGAGGTTTCCATCAGAATCCATCAGTGAAACTTGGGCAATATCACTCATACCTTTTACAAGCAACGCCGCCTGCTGAAATGTTAGAACTTGATATTCATCGTCTGTCTGAAAATCGTAAACCAAAGGTTCAAGATATTGCAAGGCAGTAACGATATGATCTTTCAACTGCAACGTCAAATTCTGCAACTCCAGCGCGCGTTGGTTTATGTTATTCATAAGTTGCCAACCTAATTCGAGTTTGGCCTTGTATTCTTTCACCTCTTCCAAGTATGTTACAGCCTGTGTATATTTTTTTGAATAATATGCACTGGCTATCAGACCTGCAGATGCCAATGCTACAAGCCCTGTAGAAGCCCATGTTATGCCTGTTAGTACGGCTGCACCTGCCGCCATGCCACCACCGCCTGCAGCAAGTGAACCTCCACCAAGCCATGCCAATGTTGCATTCCATGCGGCCGCGCCTGAAAGCGAACTTATCGCTGTGCCTGTGCTTGCTGCTGCAAATGTGCTTACGCCCCACGTCACCGCTGATGGCACACCGCTTAATGCAGCAAGAGCCAAAGAGCCTGATGCGGCGACAGTTCCCAACGCCGTACCTGCATTCATATCAAGAGTCTTCAATTCTTGTATTTTTTCAGGCTTTATATCTATCTGACTATAAATTTCATATTCTTTGTCTTTATAATTCTGACCCATGAAGTCAAGAAAATGTAGAAATGGACCTATTGTTTCTTTCAGTGCTTCAAGTCTTACTCTTGCAAATTTATCGAGAATTTCATTAGACTTACTGCGTCTTTTTTCATTTTCTTCTTGCAAATATGCCAGCAACTCATCAGCCTCAGCTTTCGTACTTTTAGCCTTTTTCCTATCCTGATAAGCTTGTATGCCTGACATTTTCTTTAAAAAATTTCCTATTCCCATTATCAAAAGACTTTTTTCTCTTTAATATTTCCGTTTAAATATTTGACGACATATTCACCTTCATATTTGCCTTTGTGATATGTGCCAGTGATATATTCGTTACCGTTTTTAAAAAAGATAGTAAATGGTCCTTCCATTGTGCCATCTTTCCAAAATCGTCGTTTATTAATTTCTCCTGTGGGATAATAGATGATGTCTTCGCCATCAAGGACTCCTTTTAGGAGATAATATTCCCGCTTAAGCTTTTTGTCAGGATAAAATTCTCTTTGTTTCCTGCGATAAAATCTCATGAAGAAATTTTTTCCCTTAGTATGAGATTTCTTGTAGATAATAACTACTATAATAATTGCAACAATTAAAATTGCAGTTGATAGAAATAGTATTTTCATTGATGTATGAATTTATCTGTTAAGTTCTATGCTGCCATCAGAATTGAACTTCACATTGTAGCCTTTAAACAAGCCTATTATGCCTAATCCAAATCCTGTAAGAATAGCAAGTTCAGCTATAGAAATAGTAACTCCACCAGCTGTTAGTCCCATTATACTTGCTGTACTAACTGCCAATGAAGTGCCGCCTGTAAATGGAGCAGCTGCAATGGCTGCGATACCAATTCCTGCTGCTGCCTGTCCAACTTTTTTGGCCGTTTTCTGTTTTTTTACTTTAGATTTCATTTTTTCAGCCAATGCACCTTTAATCAAGATGCGACTTTCTTTTGCTTTCAAAGCATTTTGCAATTCATTTTGGGTACAAACCGTGACCATAATTTATTCTGCTTAATTAGTTTGACATCGAACTATAAACTTTTCAAATACTTTAATAAAGCACCAAAGGAGTCAATACCGCTAAGATTTTAAGGAATTAGCGTTCTTTGTTCAGAAGAGGAATGCTTATGCATCTTAACTATGGCATCCCAGCCATTTTCCCCGTTTCTTTAGAACTTTAGCCGATGTAAGAGTAACATTTGCTTTCATGATGTTGTTTGTTTTGTTAATTGGAAGAAGCATTCATAATTGAATTACTTTTTCAATTGTTGAATGATTCCTGCAGCATTTGGAATGAGTCCTTTGCTACCCAAGTTTTTTAGAAGCTCTATCACTTTAGCCTTTTCTTCGGGGGAAAGGCTATTGTACCATTTAGCTAATGCCGCAATTCCTAAAGCAATAAGTTTCAGAATTTTTGTTGTAGAAATAGAATTGACTGCCATAATTTATTCTTTATTAAATACACTGTTTTTTTACTTGTTTTTTCAAATTCCTTCCTCTTTTTCCACAGAAATCCTACATTCTAAATATGTATAGACATTTCATCAAATAGAATTATTTATAGGAAAAGAAGAATGATGTATAGTAATATTCAACAATTCTATAGGCTTTTCAAATATTTCAGTAGAGCACTAAATCCGGCTAATCCTCCTAAAATCTTCAGAATTTTTTCTCTTTGTTCAGGAGTAGACTGCTTATACATTTCTACAATGGCATCCCAGCCATTTTTTGCCATTTCCAATACTTTGGTAGGTGTTATTGCTACATTATTCATATATCTAAATCTTTAAAACATTTATTTCTTTTCTTCCATCCTCTCCCAAATCCCCCGATAAACCTCTTCCGTCACTTTTCCGAACAAACTTACCGGGCGTGTTCTTATGCTTCCACATTTCGGGCAGGGCTGAGGCATTGAAAAGGTAGTGGCACAATACTCGATGTCGGGGGCTTTGAAGTGCTTGCCACATTGGGTACATTTGAATAGGGTCATTCCTTTAAACATAGTTTCTACTCCTTATTATATGTAGGGGCTACAACGCCGGGGCGTGTGGTCCTTTGTTCGTACCTTTCGGATGATTCACACATTGTCCGCCCGTCATCACTTGGATGCTGGGGAACTTCTTTCCGCAATACTTGCAGGTGTATTCCTGCTTTTCGCTTCCTTCGTACAGCTTGTGGCGGCCTTTGTTCGAGCCGTCGGGATGACGGGGGCAGGTGGCGGAGGTGAGCTGGCGGACATCAGGGAATTTCTTTCCGCAATATTCGCAATAGTAGTGTTGTTTTTCTTTATCCGGTCGGTTCATATTGTTTCCTGTAAAAGATAAAACCGTGAGGACAATCATCAGTTGTAAAGTATGTGCACTCATAGTTGTTAGGGTTGCTTCATTTTCAAAGTTAGAGAAAAGTTTTCATGTCACAATAAGTTTTACATTTTATAACAGAGGGTAGAAAGGAATTCATCGCACGATAAATTCAAAACAACTTCTTAAATTAGAAAAAGCTTCCTATCCATTCTACAATTTGTACGGCAAGCCTGACCAGCAGGTAGATGATAGCGCAGAAAATGAGGATAAGCACTCCCGTCCAAAAGGCTTTCCGGTTTACTTCCTCAATAATTTCTTTGTCATCTTCTACGAAGCCTACAATCAGCCGGGCGTTTTGTACGTAGGATCGGTTGAATACATCTACGATGTCGCCAATCCACAACGGTATCAGTCCGATGGCTACATCACGGAGCACGTTGAATATCACAGCTAAGGTCAGTGGGAATGAACGCACCTTGCAGGCTGCGACATAAATATATGGTATTACGAATAGGGAGGTCAAGGCATCTCCGGTCCCGGCAGGCAGGATGAAGCCCAGTATCGGGTCGATGAAATACTTGTCCATCCATTTGGCTATGGTCTGGGTGGCGCGGTAGGAAGAGGATTCTTCTATCTCCATGCGTCTCAGTTCTTTTTTCTTTTTCCGTTCTTCTTCTTGCTTCATGGCACGTTCTATCTGTGCCTGTTCGTGTTCATCGGTCAGACCCAGTTCTTTTTGAGCCTGACGTCTCCGGTTGCTTTGCAGTTCGCTCATAGTTCGATGGTTTTAGTTCCGTTTAAAAATTCGTTCCATTCTTCTTTGCTGAAAGATTCACCTTCTTTTTGTGCCAGCGATAATAAGCCTTCTTTCAGCTCTTCTTCGCTGGTGGCGGTATTGATTTTCTTCAGGCTTTCGCGCAAGATAACACCTCGGTTATCAATGTCGGCTAAGTTGTTTCGGAATGCTTCCTGAAGTTTTTCCAATTCCTTGTCGTATGCCTGATGGGCTATTGCGCTTTGCTCTTGCATAGCTTTCAGTCGGCTCCACGATTCGAGCAGGTTTACCGTGTTTTGTATCGCTGTATTTTCTGCATCCGATAATTGTGCGAAATCTGCTTCGGTCACATTTCCGTCTGAAGTTGATTGTCTGGAGTCGGTCGGGTATTCGTCTGATACGGCATAGAAGGAATTTTTAGCTGTTTCATAATCAATAGACGCATGTTCTCTTAGGGTATCGGCGAAAAGCTGAAGATTTTGTTTCAATTCTTGGGGCAGTTCGGTATTTTGCCGGGTGATAGATACGGTTTTTACCAGTTTTTTATCTAATTTGCTGTTTGCTATTTCTCTGGCAATGCGCAACAGCTTGACCATTGATTCCAAGTGGGGCAGCAGCTTCATTTGCAGGGCGGGGCTTACGTTTATATTGTTCATTATTTCCCGGTTGAGGCGATGCAGTTTTTCTTTCAGCAGCTGATGCGTCCGTTTGTTTTCGTTCAGGTGTTGTTGGAGTTGTTCCAGTTCGTCACTATCCAATTTCATATCGGTCTGCATTTCTTCGTATTGGGAAATGACAGGCGCACAGGCTTGGTTCCAGTCGTAGATGTTCCGGTTGTATTTTTGCTTGGCGGAGCCCAATGTGAGCAGGTTGGTCAAGAAGAACGGTTTTTCGGGTTTGCTTGCTTGGGCTTGTTGGTATTGGGTTTGCATTCCGTCTAACAGTTGGCGGCATTCCTCGATACGGGTAGTGTAATAGTCGATGTTCAGTTGCTCGTCGGTCATTTCCCGTTCAAGGGTTTTATAAGATTCGAGTGCTTCGTCTCTTTCTTCTTTTAGCGATTGTATATCCGTATCGGCATAGAGGGCTTGGGTCAATTGTTGCCATTCGCCTGAAAGGACCTGTTTGCTGAACCGGCAGAAGGCTTCGGCTTGCGGGATGTACAGGTCGTTCAGGGTTTTGTAAATGACGAATAGCCTTCCCATGTCTCCTTTGATGAGGGTTACATCATGTTTCACGCTGTTTTTCAACGTGAGCAGGTCTTGTTTCAATTCGGCGGTTTTCTGTCCGGCATCGATGTAGTGCGACACCATGTTAAGTCCGGCGAGTACCAGCCCGATTTGCTTGCTGCCAGCTGCTTTATACGATTGGCTTGCCGTTTTCAGCGATTGGGCAAAACTATCGGTAATGCTGCTCATCAAGGTGGAACATTTTTCGTTTATTTTGTCATAGTCTAGCTTTACATTTTGCAGCATTCCGTGTACGTCAAGCCATTCGATGGAATCGAAGTCGAACAGTTCGGGGCTAACCGTTTTAATGGAATCGCCGAACGCATCGGTCAATACAAGGGCGTATTGGCGATATGTGTCGCAGATTTGTCCTCGTAGCTTTACAAAGTCGGTCGTGACTGCTTGGATTTGATGTTTCGCATCGTCATAGTTGCCGACTAATTCTGAATAAAGGTTGAATACAGCAGTCGCTTCGTTTTTTACTTTTACGATTCCTTGTGTACCTGTAAGGGTATTAAGCGTACTGATACTTCCGCTAACGGCTTGTTCCTGTAGGGTTTGGGTTACGGTGTTTTCCAATTGGTTCAACGCCTGATTTCCCTTGGCCAACTTTTGCTGGAGCAAAGGGAAGAGCGAAGTGTTGTCATTCGTCTCTATCAGATAATCTGTCCGGTATTCGTCTACCAGCGGGTCTTTCTTTTCATTATCGTAGAAAGAGTGCCGGATGGCTTCGTTGTCGTTGAAATATTTGTAGGCTTTCCATACCAGCATACCTATTTCGAACGAATCCGCTTTGATACCGAAATCCTGTAATTCGTATGCCAGGTCGGCACGTGTATAGACGGCATTTTCTTTCAGCAGTTGGCTGGCAATGTCGTATATCTTCTGATAAATCCGGTTGTTGTCCATAGTCTTTGTAGTAAAGGTTAGTCCAGTTTTTTGAAATCAAAATCGTTTGCCGAGCAGCAGGCTTTCTTATAGTCGAAACCGTATAGGCGCATGTAGGCTTCTTGTACTTCTTTCGCACCGTTGTAAAAAGGAGTTGTAGTGTGCGATTGGGTAGTGACGATAATTGTCATTTCCGGGGTGAGGGTGGTTCCGTTCACCCGTTTGGTGTGTCTGGGAATGATTTGGAATACTTTTGACATAGTGGATCAGTGTTTTAGGTTTAACTTTTTCAATTGTTTAGATGTGGCAAAATTAAGCAGACGGTATGCCAATGTATTGCATAGGAATAAAAAAAGGACATGTCCTTATATTTTTCTCATTCGTCTGGTTGGGTTCTGGAAAAACCTTGGAGTCGGAATAAGAAAAAGCAGTCCATGTCCTTCGGTGAAGGATACAGAACAGGCTTTGACTTATTATCGTAGACTCCATTTGTAAATTTTCCAGATTTAACCAGGTCTGATAATATGCCAGCAAGTTATGTAATATGTCTTTTAATCTATCGTTGCGTTGTTTTCTTAGCTTTGTAATTTCTACAAAACTACGAAATTTTTTTAGAACGCCAAAGATAAACGGCAGATATATCATGGGCTGCTTGTGCTTTTTAGGTGTTTTTTCAGTCATCATTCAAATAAGGGATATATGCCCTCCATTTGTTGTGTGATATGGAGCTGGTGTTTTTCCCTTTTTGGGCGCACGCTGTATTTTCGTAGTCCATTTCACGTAGGGAAGAGCGTTTGTTCACTCCCAGTCGGGCGAGCGATGTACATAAGCTGCAATCCAATTTCCAAAGGGATAGGCAACGGGACAGATTGAACGACTTGAGGTGTAGACAATATCCCATGGTCCAGTTGGTGGTGCGCAAGTAGAGGGTTATCCGGTTTGGGTACATTCCGTTCATAAGCATTTCTTTTTAGATACGCAGGCAAAGTTAGAAGGAAGATATGCCACATCAAGGCACAACACGGAATAATTTTAGCTGAATGGCCGTAGGGACGGTTGCTTATTTTCCATAACAATTATGCTATGCGTGGATTTGTGCAGATAACCTCGTCTGTTGTAAGATTAATAATCTTCCGCTTGTAAGATTAATAATCTTGCAGCCTGAAGATTAATAATCTTACAGCGGATGGACCTATAAGTGACAAGAAGCACCGCTACCAGCCCGGAGTAATCAAGGGGCTATTACAAATGCGTGATGTTTCTCATACGCGCTGAAAATGTAGAACAGCTTTACTGCATACGATCCTTGAACTATGAAGTGCTGCAAGGCTACAAGAAAGGTATTTCATCCGTGCGCATCAATATCAAATACCGCCTTGAATTTACAGTCAGGGAAGTTCTCGGCGAACAGGTAATAACCGTATGCCGTTTGTTGGATATCAGTAACCATTATAAATAAGCGCGATATGGAAGCAACAGCAAAGATATAATATGCAGATCGTCCGGAGAGACAACAAACTTTCCGCTATTCTGGAGAACATACGCAAATCGGTTGCGGTTCTCTGAAAGACTTTATGGGTTTACATGTTCATTTGAACTTTTCACTAATATGATTTGAGCCTCACAGCAATCGCACTGTGGGGCTTTTACTTTACCTTTGCATCTGTAATCAAGGACGTATAAATGTCTAATCAATATAAGGAGATAAAACAATGAACATGGATTTTAATCTTTTCACACCGACCAAGCTGTTGTTCGGTCGCGGCAAATTGAATGAACTTGGCAACCGGAAGCTGCCGGGAAAGAAAGCATTGCTGCTGATTTCAAGCGGAAAATCGGTAAAGGTAAACGGCACACTCGATCGTGTGACAGCACAGTTGGAAAAGGCAGGCGTAGCCTACACCATCTGCAATAATATCCACGAAAATCCCTCGAAAGAGGTGGTGATGGAAGCTGCCGCTTGCGCCAAGGAAAACGGATGCGACTTCGTCCTTGCGTTGGGCGGGCGGTGCAGTACTTGATTCTGCCGTGGCTGTGGCTGCAATGGCCACCAATCCCGGCGACCTGTGGGATTATGTATATGGCGGTACGGGCAAGGCACAACCTTTGCAGCATCCGGGGCTGCCTATCGTAACCATCGCGACCACATCGGGCACAGGTTCGGAAATCAACTGCTGGGGTGTCATCTCCAACCACGAGACCAACGAGAAGATAGGTTTCGGTGCGCCGGAACTGAATCCTGTGCTTGCCATTGTGGATCCGGAACTGATGCGTACCGTTCCTGCCAAGTACACCGCTTATCAGGGATTTGATGCTTTGTTCCACAATACGGAAGTGATGATCAGCCGTTTTGTGAACGTGTTGAGCGAACCAATAGCGTTGTCTGCCATCGAACATATTGCCAAATACCTGCCCCGTGCGGTAAAGGACGGCAACGACATCGAAGCCCGCGAAGCTGTAGCCTACGGCAGCACCATCGCCGGACTGACGATGCAACTCACCAGTACCACCGCCGAGCATTCAATGGAACACGCCATGAGTGCCTATCACTATGATTTGCCGCACGGTGCAGGACTGATTATGATTTCCAACGAGTTCTACCGCTTCTTCGTGGAACGCCACGCTTGCGACGGACAATTTATCAAGATGGCGCGTGCAATGGGAATGAAAGATGCCGACAAGCCCGAAGACTTTCTGGCCGCGCTTGCCGACTTGCAGAAAGCCTGCGGCGTGGATAACTTGAAGATGAGCGACTATGGCATCCGTAAGGAAGAATGTGACACGCTGGCACGCAACGCCCGTGAAACAATGGGCGGACTTTTTGCCGCCAATCCCTGCGAGATGTCGCATGAAGATTGTGTGGGTATTTTCGAGAAGGCGTACAAATAAGAAATACGGATACTAAAAACAAGGACCGGTAGGGTTAAAAGCCATCTGTCGGTCCTTATTATTTTGAATCAGAAGTTCTCTGAAAACCAGCGCGCTTATTTCTTGCTCCCAGTTTCAATCTTCTTGATGAACTTTGCCGGATTGCCGCCTACGATGGTCATTGGCGGTACATCATGCGTCCCCACGCTGTTGGCACCGACAATAGAACCGTAGCCGATGCGCACGCCGGGCAGAACCGTAGCGCCGATGCCAATCCATACCTTGTCCTCAATGACAATGGGACGGCCGTATGTGGCGCTGCGGTTATCCGGGTTCGGGTCGTGGTTGATGGTAATAAGGTTCACCTTCGGGGCAATAAACACGCCGTCGCCGATAGTGATGCCGCCACGGTCGAAGAAAGTGCAGCCCTGCTGTATCCAGCATCCTTTGCCGATGCGGATGTTCTTGCCGTAATCTACATAGAACGGAGGCAGCAGTGTGATACTCTTATCAATCTCCCTGCCTGTAATACGGCGTAGATACTCATGTACTTCTTCCGGCGTGAGCCAGCCTTTTGCATTCATTTCCGCAGCGGTAGCCATCGTGTCGAAGATGGTGCTGATCAGTTTGTCATAACCCGGCTCATCGGGTGAGACCATAGCGCCAGAAAGGTCTTTTTCGAAAATATCCATATCTTTTTTATTTTAAGATTCTGGTGCAAAGGTAACGGGTTTGGGTGAAAAAGGCTTTGCCGGTTAGCTCAAAGTATTTTGCTGTACAGTTCAAAAAACGGAAATGCAGTTACAGCCCTTTCACGTACTTGTTGATGCACTTGCGGTCCCAGTTTATGCCGGCCAACACATCGTGATTGCTCGATTTCCGTGTGGCGAACTGGCGTTCGTAGAAGCGCAGGCAGAAGTTGAGTATCAACTCGATGTAGGCGACAAGGATAGTCCGTTGGTGCACATCGGGATGCCTGGATAATTCTTCCTGTATCTGCTTCATCAGGGCGATGAGGGTAGCCCGTTCCTCGGCGGTCATGTGCAGGGCTTCGTTCACCTGATAGGCAAAGAAGGTAAACTCTTTCATCCGTGCGGCAAGCGGCGTGCCGTGCAGCAGTTCGGGCGAAAACAGCAACGCCCAACCCTCGATGCGGAACACCTCGCCGTTGTCTTCCACA
>ULKH01010289.1_pt1 | contig 40276 bp, 35 predicted proteins | sample 1951111 | NCBI WGS metagenome assembly ULKH01 (sample SAMEA4835496, study PRJEB28245) | human gut metagenome | biome: gut microbiome; material: fecal sample | place: Denmark | collected 2008
GAATGACAGTTACCGACTGCCTGGCTCAAGGTTTGGTGTAAACATTGGGTGTTTGAACAAAATAAAGAGTAAATATTTTTGTGCCACCCAAAAGATTTGCGGATGAACCGCAATTTGAAAAACGTAGAAAAGAGAAATGTCGGACATTGCAATCGCTCACGAAAGGACACTTTAAGCTTTTAGCATCATGACACACGTCAAACTTTACATTATCAGGCTTGCCACCGCAGCCGTGCTCGGCCTGCTGGCATACACCGTTGGCATTGCCTATACGGCCTTGACGGTAATTGTCATCACCTGCGTGTATTTACCCATAAGGTTTACATATGACAGGAAAGAAGGGCGCAAGGCCGCAATCTTCTTCTATTTTGCCGACAACGTGCTCGGCACAGCGTGGCTAATCGGCTGCACGGCGGCATTGGTTTATTACCTGTATTGTTACATATTCCTTGCTCCGACAGACAAAGACGGCTACAGAGATTTAGCCCCATTGCTTACAGTGACAATAATCCTACTTACCTGCACAATACTTCGCGGCCGTGACTTTACGGCCAAACGCTGGATGGAACGGCGTTTGGAAGTATGGGGAAAAAGGACATTCGTTGACTTCAACAAGGCCGGCGGCAACTATTACGCCATAGAACAGTTTGGTACTACGTTTCTGAAATACACCCTGCTCGACGGTGAAAACAAGTTCAACATAACTTCTTACGAGATGTGGCTACAGCCAGATTGTCCCAACGAAGAAGCCAAGACACGCGCCGCACAGATAACAGACGAAGTTAAACATCTCGGCGTAAAAGTGCAAAGCGAACTGCACCACACGCCTGCTTCAGTGTTTGCAAAAGTCAGCCTGACACTCGACAAGCACGACGTAAGCCGCCAACTGCTTGACCGCATCGCCCACATATTTATCAAAGACGCAGAAAACGATTACGACAAACCTTATTATATAAAGTGTATCGACAACGGCGTCACTTACTTGTCGGAGTTCAGGCAGAGCCGGTTTGTACGCGGAATAATGGCAGACGGGGACAAAGTCGAGATAACAACCGACGAGGATTATTACAACGACGACATCTCAGGAGAGTTCGAATATTGGCTCGACTGCTGGCCGCAATGGGAAGAAGGCAAGTTCTCCATTATCGGGAAAGACGATTTCCAAACCTCATTTACAAGCCAGCAAGCCTCCGCAGAGCGCAGCGCACAGCGTTAAAATATAATAAACTTACCGCTGCACGGCGCAAAGTTTGTATCTTTACATAAGATAAGCTGCGTCTCGACAATAAAAATAAAAGCTCGTTTTACGCGCTTTTATTTTGTATTGCGCTCAACTTGCATTATCTTTGCAACGCTTTATGGCGTTTCAATTGCAGAACAAACAATTATCACACATATCAGTAAATGAAACAATTTAGGTTGGTTGACAATATCGTGGGCTGGCTGGCATTCTTCATAGCAGCCTTCGTATATTGCAGCACTATCGAGCCGACAGCCAGCTTTTGGGACTGTCCCGAATTTATCACAACAGGTTACAAACTCGAAATAGGCCATCCGCCCGGAGCGCCTTTCTTCATGCTTACGGCAAACTTGTTCTCGCAGTTCGCCAGCGACCCGTCGCAAGTGGCGATGATGGTAAACACGATGAGCGCGCTGCTTAGCGCCACGTGCATACTTTTCCTGTTCTGGACTATCACCCACCTTACGCGCAAACTCATACTGAAAGACTGGAGCGCGCTGACCACAAACAAGCTCATAGCCATCGAGGCGAGCGGCCTTGTGGGAGCGTTGATTTACACGTTCAGCGACACGTTCTGGTTCAGTGCGGTCGAAGGCGAGGTCTACGCCTACTCTTCGGCTTTCACGGCGGTGGTGTTCTGGCTCATACTCAAATGGGAAGACCACGCCGACGAGCCGCACAGCGACCGCTGGCTGGTGCTAATCATGTACATGACGGGCTTGAGCATAGGCGTACACCTGCTCAACTTGCTTTGCGTGTCGGCCATCGTGCTGGTGTTCTACTACCGCAAGTTCCCCAACGCCAACCTCAAAGGCTCGCTCATAGCACTGCTCATTTCGTTCGTTCTCATTGCCACCATACTTTACGGAGTGGTGCCAGGCATCATCACTGTGGGCGGCTGGTTCGAGCTGTTCTTCGTCAACACGCTGGGCTGTCCGTTCAATACTGGTGTCATAATCTACATCATACTGCTTGTGGCAGCTGTCATTTGGGCCATTTACGAGAGCTATACAGGCAAGAGTTTCAAGCGCACCAACCTGTCGTTCCTGCTCGCCGTGGCAATGCTAGGAGTGCCGTTCTACGGCTACGGATGGTCGGCCTTCTTCATCGGCATTGTCGTTTTGGCCGTGCTTTGGATTGTAGTCAACCGCAAGGTGAACAACAAGCCGCTCGTAAGCGCACGCATAAAGAACACCACGCTGCTCTGCATGTTGATGCTGATGATAGGATATTCAAGCTACGCCATAACCGTAATACGCTCTTCGGCCAACCCTCCCATGGACCAGAACTCGCCCGAGGACATCTTCACTCTCGGCAGTTACCTTAGCCGCGAGCAGTACGGCGACAACCCGCTGGCATACGGACAGGCTTACACATCGCAGGTAAAGCTTGACGTGGAGGACGGCATGTGCCGTCCGCGGATGAAGTACGGTGCCCCCATCTACCAGCGTAAGGAGAAAGCTTCGCCAGACGAAAAAGACTCATACTTCGTAGTAGGCCGCAAGCGCGACTATGTTTACGCGCAGAACATGCTGTTCCCGCGCATGTGGAGCTCGTCACACGCCGAGGCTTACGAAAGCTGGATGGGCGGCGTTGACGGCACACAGGTGCCTTACGACCGCTGCGGAGAACCTATAATGGTAAAGATGCCTACCATGCTCGAGAACCTGCGCTTCTTCCTTTCTTACCAGTGCAACTTCATGTATTGGCGCTACTTCATGTGGAACTTCGCCGGACGGCAGAACGACATACAGGGCAACGGCGAGCTGGAGCACGGTAACTGGATTACAGGCATATCGTGGCTCGACAACATGCGCCTCGGCGACCAAAGCAAACTTCCTGACGACTTGAAGAACAACAAGGGGCACAACGTGTTCTACTGCCTGCCCCTACTGCTCGGACTCATCGGCCTCTTCTGGCAGGCTTACCGTGGACAGCGCGGCATAAGGCAGTTTTGGGTGGTGTTCTTCCTGTTCTTCATGACCGGTCTCGCCATCGTGCTGTACCTCAACCAGACACCGATGCAACCGCGTGAACGCGACTACGCATATGCCGGTTCGTTCTACGCGTTCGCAATATGGTGCGGCATAGGCGTAGCGGCAATCATCGACTTGCTGAAAAAATACGCAAAACTCAACAGCACAGCGGCCACCGCAGCTGTGTCAATCCTCTGCCTGCTTGTGCCCATACAGATGGCAAGCCAGACATGGGACGACCACGACCGCAGCGGACGTTACGTCTGCCGCGACTTCGGACAGAACTATCTGATGTCTTTACAAGACAAGGGCAACCCCATCATCTTCACCAACGGCGACAACGACACCTTCCCGCTTTGGTATAACCAAGAGGTTGAAGGCGTAAGGACCGACGCCCGTGTATGCAACCTAAGCTATCTGCAAACCGACTGGTACATCGACCAGATGTGCCGCGAGGCTTACGATTCGCCGACTGTGCCGATAACATGGCCTCGCCTTGACTACTGCTCCGGCACAAACGATTACATCGACGTAATGCCCGAACTGAAAGGACAAGTGCTCGACTTCTACAAGAACAATCCAGAAGAAGCCAAAGCTACGTTCGGCGAAAACCCGTTTGAGGTCAAGAACATAATGAAGCACTGGGTACGCTCGCGCAATGCCGACATGCACGTAATACCGACAGACACGCTCTACATCACCATCGACAAAGAAGCGGTGAAGAAGAGCGGCATGATGATGGCGGCAGACTCCATACCCGACCGCATGGTCATCTCGCTTAAAGGCAAGAACGCTTTGTACAAAGGCGACCTGATGATGCTTGAAATACTTGCCCAATGCAACTGGACACGCCCCGTATATGTGGCTACAACTGTCGGCTCGGAGAACTACATGAACCTTGGCGACAACTTTGTACAGGAGGGCCTTGCCAACCGCATCACTCCGTTCACCACCAACGTGGCAGGAGCTAAGAACTTTGATACGGAGCGCGTCTATACAAACATGACGACACGCTTCAAGTTTGGCGGAATTGACAAGAAGGGCATCTATCTTGACGAAACGGTAATGCGCATGTGCTACACCCACCGCCGCCTGTTCGCCCAGCTTGCCCTAAGCCTCATCGCGGAGAAGAAGAACGACAAAGCCGCAAAGGTATTGGCTTACTCAGAAAAGGTGCTGCCTTATTACAATGTCCCGCTCAACTATCTAAGCGGCGGACTTGATATAGCAAAGGCATACGCACTGCTCGGAAACAAAGCAAAGGCGAAAGAGACCATTAACGCTGTGTTCAACAACGCCCATCAGTACATGGCGTGGTACAACACCCTGTCAGGCAGCCGCTTCACGCAGGCTCAGCAAGACTGCATGATGCACATCTACATAATGAGCATGTGCATTGACATTGCCGACACGTTCGACAAGACATTTGCAGACAAGCTTGAAAAGCAGCTCAACGCCGATGCCGCAACATATCATGGCAAAGGCGGAGTAATGCCACAATGATTTTTTTGAAGGAGAAAGGAGAGGAGGAGTAAGGAAAGAATATCTCTTGTTTCTTTGCTCTTTCCCTCCTTACTACACAAAACACGAAAGAGGAAAATGATTATCGAGCAGCCTGCCAAATGGCTACGCTGGCTATATCCGAGGGCCACATGGCGCATGGACAAAACGGAGAAGGCGGTTTACCTGACTTTCGACGACGGTCCCATACCCGAATCTACCCCGTTCATACTCGACACATTGGCAGCATACGGCGCACACGCCACATTTTTCATGGTCGGTGACAATGTCAGGAAATACCCCGAATTGTTCAAGCAGATTGTCAATGCAGGTCACCAGGTAGGCAACCATACGTTCAACCACTGGGGAGGCTTCAAGCATACCACCAAGGCTTATAGCGCAAACGCGGAGAAAGCCAACCTGCTTATCGGTGCCCACTTGTTCCGTCCGCCGCACGGATGGATGCGTTGGGAACAATATTTTTGGCTCGGGCGCAAATATCGCATCGTAATGTGGGACCTCGTAACACGCGATTACAGCAAGTGGATAACCGCCGAAGACGTGCTCAAAAACGTCAAACGCTACACGCGCAACGGCTCCATCATCACGTTCCACGACTCACTGAAGAGCATCGACAAGTTGCGCTATGCCCTGCCGGAAGCGTTGAAGTGGCTGAAAGAACAAGGATATGAGTTTAAGACTTTCGAGTGAACATATTAAAGCCGAGGCAAAAGCCCTCGGCTTTTTCGCCTGCGGAATAGCCAAAGCCGGGACGGTATCGTCCGATTACGCCGACAAGTTCCGCCGTTGGCTCGATGCAGGCGGACATGCAGACATGGACTATATGGCACACAACATTGACAAGCGGCTTGACCCGTGCCTACTGATGCCCGGCGTAAAGAGCATTGTCTGCGTCGCACTCAACTACGCTCCGGCAGAGCGTATGCCTGAAGGCGAACTGCAATTCGCCGCTTACGCCCTCGGCCAAGACTATCACGACATTGTGAAGTCGCGCCTACATGCTCTCGCCGCACGCCTCAACATCACTGCATACCGCGCCTTCTGCGACACTGTCCCTGTCCTCGAACGATACTGGGCAGCACAGGCCGGACTTGGTTGGCTCGGCCGCAACCACCAGCTAATCATACCCCACGCAGGAAGCATGTTTTTCCTTGGTGAGCTGTTTCTTGACATAGAGCTTGACTACGACAAGCCGATGCCCTCACGTTGCGGCACATGCCACGCCTGCATTGAAGCCTGCCCTACCGGCGCATTATGCTCTGACGGCACATTTCGCTCGTCAAGCTGCCTCTCATATCTTACAATAGAAAACCGTGGCGGCATTCCATCCGAACACGCCGACAAGATGGGCAATACCGTCTACGGCTGCGACCGTTGCCAGGACGCATGTCCGCACAACCGCTTCGCCACGCCGACAACGGAGCCACAGCTACATCCCAAGCCTGAACTACTGCAAATGAAGCGCACCGACTGGCAACAACTTACCGTCGAACAATACCGCAGCCTGTTCAAAGGCAGTGCCGTAAAACGAACCAAATACGAAGGACTGATGAGAAACATTAACTGCGTAATTAAGAGTTAAGAATTAAGAGTTAAGAAAATATGCCACAAATAAACTTAACTCCAATTATATGCTCTTAATCTATAAAATCATTCTTTCTTAATTCTTAATTATTAACTCTTAATTCTAAATTCAAAAAATGATAGGAAAAGACATTGCCATCGCCGCACTTGTGCGCGCCTTCTTCAAATATTACGTCACAGGTCTGCTCGAAGCGCAAACCGATGTTGACCCACAAGAACGTTTTGAACCGAAAAATATCAAGCGCATAATGCTTGACCGTTACGAGCGTATCTCAAAGCTATTCAACCAGGAAGCATTTTACGCCTTGTCGCGCATGAACTACGAGGCGGAAGAAATAGAACAATTGCTGAAAGAATTTGTAAAAGAGCATACTACCGACATGGAGCTTGTGCGCTTCGCCTGCCGCACCGACGACATGTACAACGTAATGGTTGAGGAATACCGCCGCAACTTCACCAACCTGCTCGCCGGACACATTGAGACACAAGACGAGCACGTCGGCGCATACACACGTCGCCCCGAACTCGGCGAAATCGCCATCGATACGGCAGAAAGCATAATAAACCGCATGGCGGCACGGGCATACGAGTTAGGCAAGTCTCAATGAGACTTGCCTAAAATTAAAAATTAACAATTAAAAAAGTAAACCGCCTTGTTTCATATTCTTATTATAAACTTAAATAAGAAATGCAGGCAAGGCGGTTTACTTTTTAATTGTTAATTGTTCTTCAGCCGCAGGCTAAAGAACTACCGCCGTACCGCTGCACGTCACCATCAACATGGAGCCGCCCTGCCCCACCGTCTCATAGTCAAGGTCGATGCCGACCACGGCATTGGCTCCAAGCTCGGCGGCACGCTCCTCCATTTCGCTAATGGCTGCATCCTTAGCCTCGCGCAAAACCTTCTCGTAAGTGCTGCTGCGCCCTCCGAAGAAATCGCGCAGCCCGGCCATAAAGTCCTTCAGTACGTTCGCGCCAATTATCGTCTCTCCCGTCACCACGCCCTTGTATTCCAGTATGCGGCGACCCTCAATAGTTGGTGTTGTTGATAAAAGCATAGCCTTCCGTTTTTTAAGTTTCACTTATTTTGATGCGAATATACGGAAAATTCCTTATATTTGCATAATCTTTATGACAAATCGGCTCAAAAGCGTTTGTTCATAAAAACAACTGATATATAAAAACATTTGCATAACGCCATGATACCGTCATTCGAAAAATTTTTCCTACCGTCACTACAATGTTTCGCCAAACAAAACTCGTGCGACGGGAAAATGCTACAAGAACACTGCATTAAAGAACTTGGCCTGAACGAAGAAGACATAAGGGAACTAATAAAAAGCGACAGGAAAACAAAACTGCAAGACCGCATTTCATGGACTATCACATATTTCTACCAGGCCTGCCTCATCGAAAGAATACAACGCGGCGTGTACAGAATAACGCAGCGCGGCAGGGATTTCCTAAAAAAACACCCGACGGACTTCGGCAAGGAAGACTTGTTGCAGTTCAAGGAGTTCAAGAAATACGCATCAGGCAACAAAGCCCCTACGGCGAAAAAACAAGAAGAGGTACATACTGCAAGCAGCAAAACCCCTTCCGAAATATTGGACGAGGCATATCAGGAAATAAACAAAGACCTCACGCAAAAACTGCTTGACGAGGTGAAAAGGCAAAGTCCGCAGTTTTTCGAGCAGCTTGTCATACGCCTGTTGGTCAACATGGGCTACGGCGGCAGCTTCGAGGATGCTGCCAAAGTGACCCAATACAGCCACGACGACGGCATAGACGGCGTAATAAAGGAAGACAAGCTCGGCCTTGACACCATATACATACAGGCAAAGAGATACACCACGCAGGCCGTACAAAAGCCCGACTTGCAAAAATTCATAGGCGCGTTGGTAGACTACAAGGCCACGAAGGGCATATTCATCACAACGTCGTCATTCTCGTCAGGTGCGCTGGAAACATGCAAAAAGGCGGAGCACGTCAAAATAATCCTTATCGACGGCCTCCAGCTCGCCAACTTCATGATTGAATACAACGTCGGAGTAAGCACAACGCAAGTGTACGAAATAAAACGCGTTGACACCGACTTTTTCGCCGAAGAATAAACTATTTGTCATATCGGCGCAATATTTAATCACGATTGCAAAAGCCCCCATCCTACAAAAACAGTAAAATTTTGAACAGAAAAGCATGTCAAACATATTTTTCTATTCAAAATTTTACTATTTTTGCGCCATGAACAATCCTTTGCAACAATTAGGGAATATACCTATAACGGTTTCAACCTTGGAGTCTCTTTTTCCACATATTAAGGGAATAAGCCAAAAGGTCAGATTGCTTGAACGCAACAAGTTAATTATCCGCCTCAAGAAGGGACTTTATGTATGCCACCCTGAAGCGACAGGCAAAACACTGTCAACCGAACTGATAGCCAACCACTTGTATGCCCCCTCGTATGTCTCCATGTCTTCCGCACTGCGATATTACGGATTAATACCTGAATCCGTATATTCAAAGCAGTCTATGACCTTGAAACACGCAAAAGCATTCGACACACCACTTGGAAAGTTTGAATATACACATATTTCAAGAAAAGCGTTTCCCATTGGGCTTTCAAGCATCAAGAAAGACGGTTATGCTTTCATTATAGCCACACCTGAAAAGGCGTTATGCGACTTGATTGCCAATTCAACAAATGTAAACCTTCGCTATATTAAAGACGCTGAAATCTATCTGGAGGAGGACATACGCATGGAACGTGACGAATTCAAGCAGATGGATGCAGGCATATTCAAAGAATATATCAAGGTCGGCAAGAAAGCAGACTCTATACATACATTACTGAAACTACTAAGAAAATGAAGAACTACATTTACGACAACATGCTTTCTGCATACGACTTGTCAACAGAACAACAAAAACGGAATGCTATTTTTGAAGTGAACCAACAAGTCATACTTGCAGGTCTTTACAACGGAGGTTTTTTTGACGTTGCGGCATTCTATGGAGGCACGTGCCTCCGCATATTCCATAGCCTTCAAAGATTTTCCGAAGACATGGATTTTTCACTTTTAGTACCCGATGAAAAGTTTGATTTCACGAAATACTTTCAGCCAATCATCAACGAATTTGCCGTTGTCGGCAGAGAAGTGGAGATAAAAAAGAAAAACAAAAAGAATTTCGGCAAGGTCGAGTCCGCTTTTTTGAAAGACAATACTGACGTATATGACATTTCCTTTCAAACAGACAAGTCAATAAAGATAAAGATTGAGGTTGACACCCAACCTCCACTGGGATTCAGTACAGAGCAGAAATTGCTTCTACTTCCCCATTCTTTCATGACCCGTTGTTTCACCTTACCAGATTTGTTTGCAGGAAAGATGCACGCCTTGGTCTACCGCACATGGAAGAACAGGGTGAAGGGACGTGACTGGTACGACTTTGAATGGTATGTACGCCATAATATACCGATTGATTTCACACACCTTGCCGAACGCGTGCTCCAGTTCAACAATGAAGTAATAGAACAAGATATGTTTATTATTAAATTGAAAGAAAAGCTGTCTTCCGCAAATATAAACCAAGTAAAGAAAGACGTTCTACCTTTTGTCAGAAATCCGAAAGAGTTAGATATATGGTCAAATGATTATTTTCTACAACTGGCAGACATGATTAGGTTTGAATAACGGGACATTTAAGGTATGCGGAGACCCTCAATAATTAATGTCGCTGATAAAAGCATAGCCATCCGTTTTTTAAGTTTCACTTATTTTGATGCGAATATACGGAAAAATCCTTATATTTGCATAATCTTTATGACAAATAATGTAATGGAAAGTAAGAACGAGCTAATTATCGATTATATATCAGGCCTTAAAGTAAAAGCAACTCCTGAAGAAGTGGATGCTGTTCAGGTTTTTTCAAAAATACTTGTTGAAGATTATCATTATCCCAAAGAATATATCCAGACAAGACCGCAATATAGAGTAAAAGCCCGTCCGTCTGATACAAAAAAGGAATATCCGGTAGACATTGCTGTCTTTTCGGATGCAAGCAAATCTGAAGACGCCCTATCTATCATTGTTGAATGCAAGAAAAAGACGAGAAAAGACGGACGTTCACAATTGGAAGATTATCTCCGCCTGTCAAACGCCACATTGGGCGTATGGTTTAATGGCAATGAAAGGTCTTATATCAGGAAGATTGAGTCAAAAGGAAAAGTTTATTTCGAAGAGATACCAAATATACCCCAAAAAGGTCAACGTGTCGAAGACATCGGAAAATATAAAAGAAAAGGATTAAAACCTACTCATAATCTAAAAACAACATTTAATGCTATCCGAAACTACCTTGTTGCAAATGCTACAGGTACAAACAGGGACGAAATAATAGCCCAGCAACTTATCAATATAATTTTTTGCAAGATTTATGATGAGAAATTCACCGAACAAGAGGAAATAGTAGGTTTCAGGGCTGGTATAGATGAAAGTTCTGAAACAATAAAAGAGCGGATAAACGGTATATTTGACAAGGTAAAAGGAAAATACAATGAAGTAATTTCCATATCTGACAGCATCTCGTTAGGAGCTGAAGAAATAAAGTATATCGTTGGCGAATTGCAGGGTTTCTGTTTGATAGAAAGTGAAAGGGACGTCATTGCCGATGCTTTTGAGACATTCATTCAAGACGCGCTAAAAGGAGGACAGGGACAATTCTTCACACCACGGAATGTGGTGAAACTGCTGGTTGAGCTTATTGCGCCTAAGCCGAATGAATTATTAATCGACCCGGCTTGCGGCACAGGAGGATTCTTGGTTGAAAGTTTACGGTATCTATGGCACGAACTTGAACGAGAATCGACTAAATACGGATGGCCGAAAGCTGCATTGCAAGAAGAAAAAATCAGCGCGGCAATAAAATGTATAAAAGGTATCGAGAAAGACGACTTCTTATGCAAAGTTGCCAAGGCATACATGGCAATATTAGGAGACGGCAAAGGCGGACTATTTTGCGAAGACAGCATAAATACGCCCGAGTCGTGGAAACCCATTACGCAGCAAAGCATAAAGTTAGGGAACTTTGACGTGCTGCTCACCAACCCTCCATTCGGCAAGGACATAAAGGTGGTAGGAGAATCAAAACTCAAACAATATGACTTGGCGCATAAATGGAAAAAACAAGGCAACAGATATGAAAAGACATCAAAATTAAAGACCGAAGAAACAATACAAATACTGTTCATCGAGCGTTCAATAAAGTTGCTAAGGGACGGTGGCAGGATGGGCATCATCTTGCCAGAGACGTTCTTCCATGCTCCCAAAATGGGATATGTCCTACAATACATGGCGAAAGGCAATAATATAAAATACTTGATTGACTTACCCCACAACACGTTCAGGCCGTACAACAATGCAAAGTGTGTCGCCCTAATAATGGAGAAAGGCAGAAAGCAGCAAGATGAAATAACGATGATTGTTGCAGAAGAAATAGGACATGACCATAACGGCAAACCCATGTACAGGTGGGACAGCAAGAAAAGATGCATTACCGAAGAGATATGGGACGACATACCGTTAATCATCGATGAAATCAAAAACGGAAAGAATAAATATGTATTTGACATCGATTCCGACAAAGTATTCAAGAAACAAATCATGGTGCCAAGGTATTATTGGCAAGATTCAATAGAAAGAATTAAAGCTTACGCAAATGACAACAATATCAATCTGGTTTCAATAAATACGCTTATAGAAGAGGGCGTGATAACAGCATTTGACGGCCACGGCTCTCCACCGGCGGAATATAAGGGGAAGGGCGACATTCCGTATATCAGGGTTAAAGACATTGTAAATTGGGAGATTTACAAAGACCCGACTTCAAAAATCACGGAAGAGATATACAATAGTTTTGATATTCAAAAGAAAGAAATCAAACCGTATGACATCGCCTATGTAAGGCGTGGCAGCTACAGGATTGGCAGTGTGGCAATGGTTTCACCATACGATACGAAAGCGTTGTACACGAGAGAAATACTCTTTTTCCGTGTTTGCAAGAAATCAAACAAATACAATCTTACACCTCACTACCTGCTGTACCTGCTGTCACATAACTTAGTTGCCGCACAATCAAAAAATAAAATTCTCATTGAAACGACTAAGGATGTTTCAAAAATAGAAACAATAACCAATATGGTAAAATCTGCGATAGACAGCAAATGGAAAGCTATATCAAACATTAATACACTAAGGCGAGAATTAGGAGACTTGACTACATAAGCCCAGATTTACTTTTAGCATAACAACGTTTACAAGCAGCAAACAATAAAGAATAATCATGAAAGAAATCTGCACAAGCAACATAAATAACACCTTTATCAACGACATACGCGCAATAATCAATACCGCACGCAGCAACGCCATGCGCAGTGTCGATTTCCAGCGCGTGCAGATGTACTGGCACTTAGGCAAGCGCATCTTCGAAGAGGAACAACAGGGCAAGCAGCGCGCCGACTATGGAACATATCTTATAAAGAACCTCGCCAAACAGCTTGAACCCGAATACGGCAGCGGATTTTCCGTAAGGCAATTGGAAATGTGTCGCCAGTTTTATAGAATATACCCAATTGCGAACGCGGTGCGTTCGCAATTGAACTGGACACAATATCGGATGCTTATCCAAATACCCGACCCCGACAAGCGCGAGTATTACGAACTCGAAGCGGTTAACAACAGCTGGACGGGACGCGAACTTGAACGGCAAATCAACTCGATGCTATACGAACGTCACGTCCCGGCAGATGGTAGGTATGATTGGGAAATTCAAAATATGCAACAAGGATTGCAAAGATGATATATCTTACTCAATGAGTTAGCAACAGTAATTACGAGGCCATTTAATCTATGATTTCAAAACGCACCAGCATGGAATAGTTCTTCTAATAATATGGCTGTAGTTGAATGAGGCAGCATCGGATGACATTTTATGGCTTTTTACTATTATCAAGAAATCTCAGAATGGGTATATTAACGTATTGGATTTCCACTGTTCAAGCGTTGCGTTTGCAGTAAGAGAATGTATATCCTCCCTTTGTGCTATTTCCTTGAGTATGGGAACTGCAATATCTGGAGATGTTTGCAGTAAGCCGTAGGCAGCAAACATTCTAACCCCTACATTGGAATCAGATAACAATGCCTCCAATTCATTCACTCGTCCTAAATCCTTTAGGTATTTAATAATTTGAATAATTTGTTTAAAGGCTTTATTGCCCTTTCTATAATCGCCATTCTCTGTTGCGGCAACCTGAGTAGCCGATAAAGTCTTAAAAGTGAATAAGACTTTGCCAATATCATCAGTTTGTTTCATTATTCCGCTGCTATTCGTATGTTTTTTGTATTTTGTATAAAAGTTCGGGATTTATTGCACTCGCAACTTTTTCAAGCGAAGTCTATTTCTTCATAAAAACACCCACCTTTAATAATGTCATATCCAACAACATTTTCTTGCTTCATAGCATCGATTATTCGTTCCGAGAAAAAGAAACCTCCTCCTTGCGGATATAATAAATCATAATCTTTATACTTACTTCTCAATACAACTTTTTTCAAGCAATAATCATTCAAGTCATTGTAATATTCTACTCGATTATTAAATTGCTTAATTATATTATCATTAAACATATCTACAAATATACATTTAGGATAAATAAATTCAGTATCTGGTATTATGGGGATAAACAAAAGATAGTAATCTTCTGTATGTCCTTTTATAGATATTCTCTTGAATGCATACTGTTTCTGGGGAACATCAAATTGCTCAAAAATTCTTTTTATTTTATTGCTGACGACTGCAACTAAACTTAAGCAAGAAGGCGTAAAATCCATGAAATCCATCACGTGTTTTCGTGCTAATAGTTTACCAACAAGGTTGCCAGGCATATCCTCATACAAGTTCTCTCTATTTTCAAAATACATTGAAATAGTTTTATTCTTATCTGAAATGTATTTTAGGAAACTTTCAGACTCAATGCAAATTGTATGAGGCATTTCATATCTACCTCTTGTTTTTTCGTCCAAAGCATAATAAATTTGATAGTATTTCATATGAGAGAGTTTTTATTGCTGAATATCAGCAATATAAGAAAATAAAGGTACAAAAATATGGCTATGGAAAAACGGGGTATAAAAGCTGTTTTTTGAGGAAGTGAGAGGATAGGAAGAAGATGCGTGTGAAGATGAAAATTTAACAAAAACTTAACAATCGGCAGGCATTTTTATCTTTTGCCGCAGGTCTGTCGGAACGGGGGCAGAACAGCAGAGGACTTGTCGAAGGGATTGATTACAACTATTGATTTTCAATATCTTCTATATTTTGAGACCCAACAGGGATACAAATTCATGAAATTAATCTTAAAACTCTGATTTTCGTTCTGCTAAGAAATTCATTTAATAGGAAATTCACTACTTTTGTATTTGAACTTACGTTAAATATAACATCATTAATTATTATGAATAACCTTTTATACATAAATTGGGATATAGACCCTGTAATATTTAGTCTTGGGCCAGTTAAGATTCAATATTATGGTTTGATTTTTGTCACTGGGCTTGCTTTGTGTTACTACATAATTGGCCATATATACAAGAAGGAGAAAATTTATACTCCTGATGCAATGGAGAAGCTTTTTATATACGCAGTTATTGGTATTTTCGGAGGGGCAAGACTTGGGCACTGCCTGTTTTATGATTTTGAATATTTTTCTTCTCATATAATTGAAATATTCATACCATTTAGAGAAAATGTTAATGGTGTTTACGAGTTTATAGGATACAAAGGCTTGGCAAGCCACGGAGGTGCAATAGGTTTGTTCATTGCCATGTTATTATACTCACGGAAAGTTCATATTCCATTCCCGAAAATAATAGACATCATAGCTATCTTGGCCCCATTAGGTGGAGCTTTTATAAGAATCTCTAATTTAATGAACTCTGAAATTATTGGACGTCCGACAGATTTGCCGTGGGCTTTTATTTTCAGGTACGTTGATGACTTACCCAGACATCCATCACAACTTTATGAGTCAATAAGTTATTTTATTATTTTCCTGATTATTTATTCTTTATACAAATATAAAAGACAGTTGTTTAAAGTCGGAAGTTATTTCTATTTTGGCTTTAGTATTTTTGCGATTTTTCTCATGCGATTCCTTTTAGAATACACTAAGGAAAATCAAAAAGGTTTCGAAGATTCGTTGTTTTTCAATATGGGACAAATTTTGAGTATTCCATTTATTTTGGCTGGTATTATCTTAATAATAAAGAATGTAATAACTGTTCGCAAGAAGTGCAATAAATAAGAATATTCATCGAATGCCAGATATATTGATAAACTCAACAAGGAAGCTAAATGCATACCTGTTTCGGCGGATTTGCAATCCGCCGATTTATTATTATAAGGATTTGCAATCCGATTAAACCAAACAGCCATATTACTAAGAAACAAAGGAAGTCCAAGCGGATTGCAAATCCTTATAGAAACTTCCGTCGGATTGCAAATCCGACGGAACAGAGGACGCTAAAAGACGGCCTTTCAACGTGCAATATGCGGCAAATCGAACGATAAAAGGTCATGTTTTACATAGCAAAGGCTGATAATATAAAATTAAAAGATTTATCTTTCAATCTTTCATCACATAGGATAACATGCTGATTACGAGCAACTTGCACGGTGAAAGATGACAGGAGTAATCCTTCACCATCTTTCACTGCATGAATATTCGCAGTTCACTACACATGAATGATATTCAGCTTGTCAATCTGCTCATTACAGACAATGCGCCATGGTGAAAGACTGTGAAAGACGGAACAAAGCATCTTTCACCCTGCAACGCATTAAGCACCAACAGATTATGCCGCAAGGTGAAAGATGAAAGATTAAATCAACGCAAAAATTCTGACGATATTCGCTCTACTTTATAATAATTACCACACTTACCGTGCCGACATTCAAACCCTGCCGCTTTCAGCCTGCGCCCTATTTCAACATTTGTGAGGCGCGACGGCGGCAGCTTCGGGTATTCGCGGCGCACGATGGCGGCTATTTCGGATGCGGTAAGTTCCTGCGCCGTTTCGGTTGACGATGGCAGGCGGAACTGGGACGAGAGGATGCTGTCGATGTCGGCATTGCGGAAAAACCGGCGGTTTTCATCCATAAGACTACGTTCCTCGTCGGCATCAAGATAATACGGAAGTCCGCGGCGCACTTCGTCTACAAGTTGGGCGTAGAGCTGCTGATAGTCAACGGGCGAAGTGAAGTCGATGCGCCCGGTGACGGCGGCGCAGATAAAGCGGCGGCTGCCCGTAGGGTCGGTCAAGGGGTGCGGACTGTTGGTCGTTGCAATAAAACTGGCGTAACGGCGTTCGGTGGAGAACGTGCTGCGGTACGCCTTCATGGTGGTAACCTCGCCCTTGGATATGATGTACTTCATCAGGGGCTGGCGGTGGTCGCTGTAACGGTCGAACTCATCGATGTTGATTAGCGCGAAGGCCGAGAGACCCTGCATCAGGGTGTTGTCGTTGCGGAAGTCTATGCGGTCGTTATAATACGGACGCAACGCCTCGGGCAGTATTATTTTGGTGAACGACGACTTGCCGCAGCCCTGCCCGCCAATGAGCAGCGGCACGAGCGAGTTGCCGTGCAGGCGGTCGAGCCCCATCCAGTGAGCCACCATGGAGCGCATCCACACGGCGAACAGCTGCATCCATTCGGGCGTTGAGGTTGGCACACGGGCGGCAAAGGCCGTGAGGCGGTCGCGCCCGTCCCAACGCGGCAGGGCGGCGAGATAGTCGGCGATGGGGTTAAACGTGCCGACAAGCGTTGAGTTGACACGCTCCTTAACGTCGCGCGCCCACACGCGGATGCCCTCGCGCTGCGCAAGGAAGGCCATCGTGTTGATTACCTCCTGCGTTACAGGTCGGTAATCGGTGTCATAACTGCCAAGCGGCTTATACTCCACAACACCCGTCAACTCGTTACGGCGCAGGCGGTAACGCTTTTTGAAAAAGTGGTCCACCTGCATGGCCGTCAACGCCGGCATAGGCACATACGCCGTAGGATTGACGCGCTTCTGACTTGCAGCATATGCCTGACGAAACAACATCGTGACAAGGTCGCGGTCAGCGTTTATGCCGTCAATGAGCGATGCGCGCTCTACACACATCTGTTCTGGCAACCCCGAACGGCAACAATAACGCGCGAGCATGGCGACGGCCTGCTCGGCATAATATGGGTCGGAAGCGTCAAGGCCGGAACGGAGCACAGCATCCCAACAGGAATAGAATATGTAACGGCGTGCCTCGTCGGACGTCTTGCCCAGCAAGGGCGACTCTTCGCCACTACCAACATCTCTACTTGTACCGACAAACGCCGCCGACTTATATTCCATGTCTACGGTGAACACCACGGCGTGAGGCTCGTAATACGCCCCGGCATCTGCGCTCATCAGGCACATCGCGTCATCAACCGGCGCAAGCAAGGGTATGCTTACGCCAAGCTGCGACGAATAAACGTAGTGCAAACGCTTGTAACCTTCCGACATAAGACAGTGAAACATGTCATCGTCAACAGGCACACTTCCGTCCATTTGCGAAATACGACACACTATTTCTACCGAGCGTCCATTCGCACCAACAAAAGCCATTAGCGTATAAGGCTGCCGAGCGGCTGCATTACGCATGTTTACAGCTGTTGCATAGTCTGCCAAGCCGTCGATTTCCAATAATACAAGAGCATTACGGCGCAGCAACTGCCGCGTACCGTTCATGCGGCGAAACTCCGCTGCGAAGCATAGTCGCGGAATACTATTGTCGGCCATTCGCACACTTTTGTTCACAATGTCGCCGTTAATGTTGACGGCAAGCATCGACGGAGCGGCACAACGATAATCGGATATGGCTTCGGCATAATCGCCGCGTCTGATTATTCGCGCCACGTCCTCAACACTACAAGTTGTGATGCGCTCGCCGTTAAGAAAATTCTTGAATACACTTACTTTCATTGTTTTTTAGTCTTTAAGTAGTAAAGGAAGAGTTTTTTGCCGCAAAAATACGGAAAGCAGTGTAAACATGGGAAGTAAAACACTATACAAAGCACATGATAAATTCACGGAACAAGCAAACAAAAAGGTGGAAAGTCTGCCGACTTTCCACCTTATATATAATAGAGCAAGCATTTCCACTTACTCCTCTACTCCATTTCTACTTACTCCTTCATGCAATCCTCAACCACCTTCATGATTTTCTTGCCGAGCGCATCGGCTTCCTCCATGGTTGACGCCTCGCTGTAAACACGGATTATCGGTTCGGTGTTAGACCTGCGCAAGTGTACCCATTTATCGGGGAAATCAATCTTCACACCGTCGATGTCGTTTACCTGCTGGTCGGCATACATCTGCTTGACCTTGGCGAGTATTGCGTCAATGTCGGTAGTCGGCGTAAGGTCTATGCGGTTTTTGGCGATGAAGTAATTGGGGAACGTGGCGCGCAGCTCGCTCACCTTGCACACCTTATGCGCCAACGACGACAGGAACAGGGCTATGCCTACAAGGGCGTCGCGCCCGTAATGGCATTCGGGATAAATCACTCCGCCGTTGCCCTCGCCACCTATTACGGCGTTCACTTCTTTCATCTTCGTCGTAACGTTCACCTCGCCAACGGCTGCCGCAGTGTACTTGCCGCCGTGACGCTCGGTGACATCACGCAACGCACGCGTACTGCTAAGGTTGCTGACGGTGTTGCCAGGCGTGTGGTTCAACACATAGTCGGCTACGGAAACAAGGGTGTACTCCTCGCCAAACATGCGGCCATCCTCGCAAATGAACGCCAAGCGGTCAACGTCTGGGTCAACCACGATGCCAAGGTCGAAACCGCCACAACGCATACGCTCCATTATTCCACCAAGGTTCTTCTCAAGCGGTTCGGGATTGTGGGCGAAGTCTCCGTTAGGAGTGCCGTTAAGTATCTCATACTCAACGCCAAGTTCTCGCAACAAATCGGGCAATATTATGCCGCCGACACTGTTTATGGCGTCAACGCATACACGGAAACGGGCATTCCTTACAGCCTCAACATCAACAAGCGGCAGAGCCAATACAGCCTCGATATGCTTGCGGTTGAAGGTGTCGTCGCTCATGTATTTGCCAAGGCTGTCCACTTCTGTGTAAGTAAAATCCTCCCGTTCCGCAATGGCAAGCACCTCGTTGCCGTCTTCTTTATTAAGAAATTCGCCGTCGCTGTTGAGCAATTTCAAGGCGTTCCACTGGCGTGGGTTGTGGCTGGCGGTAATGATTATGCCGCCGTCTGCTCCGGCCATTGTCACGGCAAGCTCTGTCGTGGGTGTCGTGGCGAGACCAATGTCGAGCACGTCAAAACCTGCCCCCATCAGCGTACCGCAAACAACATTACGTACCATATCGCCCGAAATGCGCGCATCGCGGCCTACAACAATTTTGCCGCAGCACTTATCGCCGCGGCTATTGCGGATAAACATAGCATACGCACTCGTAAACTTTACTATGTCAAGCGGATTGAGCGTGTCGCCTATATGTCCGCCTATCGTACCACGAATGCCTGATATTGATTTTATTAATGACATGAGAATTAAGAATTAAGAGTTAAGAGTTAAGAGTTAAGAATTAAGAAATACCCACGAAAACATGTTTTCTTAATTCTTAACTCTTAATTCATTATCATCTTCCCCTTTCGTATGTTATGGTATAATAACAAGGATATACGCCTGATGACGCATACTGATGCCCCTGCGTGCTCGGCACAATCAGGTTAACTTTCGCAATAGTGTCATCCTTTGGATATCGCGCAAGGTTTATATAGTTGAACGGCACGAGCCATCCCGTTGGTACCGACGTTGTAGAATAATATGTGTACATAAGGCTCGAGCTTGTGTCAAACGACGCGGTGTACGTACCGTTGGTATTGGTTACGCTCATTTTTTCAGGTATAGACGCAAACGACAAGATGTTATTCGTCAGCTGTATCGAGTCGGTAAGGATATTGCGCTCGGTAAAGCGGCAAAGCACTGTCGAGGTCTGCCCGTTCTTGATGGGCTCGCCTTTTCCCTTCCTTACAATCTGCATATATACGCCCGAAGTCTTCATCAGCACAAACTCGTTATCCTTTGACTTATCGTCGCCGCCTACATTTGTCGTGCTGTCTTGTGCCCTAAACTCAGCTTCTGTAATCACGTCAATGCCGTTTTCATTGATGAAACGCCTTATCGCCGCATTCTCACGGTCGCGCTGCTCAGCGTAAGTCTCTGTGTCATCGCAACTTGCCACTGAAACCATTGCAAGCATGGAGATGAAAGCAAATGCCAATTTCTTCATTTTACCTGTTCATTGTATTACAACGGCCACAAAATTACAAAAAAAACGTCAATCAAACGCCTGCACCTTACATTATTATGCTTTTTTATAATAAAACGGAAACAATCAAAAACCTCAACAAACACATTGCATTATACATGCAAAAAAACAAAAGCAACCTACCTGATTTCTGCAAGTTGCCTTTCACTGGTTGCGGAGGCAGGACTCGAACATGCGACCTCCAGGTTATGAGCCTGGCGAGCTACCAACTGCTCCACTCCGCGATGTAATCTTAACTTAAATGCGCCTCATTTCTGATTTGCGTGTGCAAAGGTACATCTTTTTCACTAACCGTGCAAACTTTTACCGTATTTTTTGCATCAACAGGCTAAAAATTGTTTAAAATGCAACTTCAAGACGCCATTCCTATACAATTACAAGAACACAAATTTTGCGGTATCAAATAAAATTGATATTTTTGCACACGACAAACGGAATGTGCAAAAAGCAAAGGAAGGAGGCATAGACACATGTCAATATCGAAAACAAGGCATAAACTGGTCGATGTGGCAAGACAGCTGTTCGCAAAGAACGGACTGGAAAACACCACCATGAATGACATTGCACGCGCCTCGGGCAAGGGGCGTAGAACCCTTTACACTTATTTTAAAAGTAAAGAAGATGTATATTACGCTGTCATAGAATCAGAACTTGAAAGGCTTTCAGACAAGATGGACGAAGTGGCGGCAAAGAAAATACGCCCGCAAGACAAGATAATAGAACTTATCTACACCCATCTCAACATGATAAAAGAGACCGTAATGCGCAACGGCAACCTGCGCGCGGCATTCTTCCGCAACATCTGGATGGTGGAAAAGGTAAGAAAGAATTTCGACGAAGACGAAATTGAACTGTTCCGCAAAGTCTATGCCGACGGCAAAGCTGACGGCGAGTTCGACATTGACAACGTAGAACTTGTGGCTGACATCACCCACTACTGCATAAAAGGCCTTGAAGTGCCGTACATCTGCGGGCGGCTGGGCCATGGCATGACGCCAGAAGCAAGCAAACCGCTCGTGGCGAAGGTTGTCTACGGCGCATTGGGAAAATCGATGACGAAGTAAAGATATATAGGTTATACGGTTGTAAGGTTATACGGTTGTAAGGAATGGTTGACACCTTAATTATATATAAGCAACATAAGTTTCATCAAATAAAAACAAACTGAACATGGGATTATTATCAGGTAAGACCGCCCTCATAACAGGAGCGGCGCGCGGTATCGGAAAGGCTATCGCGCTGAAATTCGCCGAGGAAGGCGCAAACATCGCATTCACCGACCTCGTTATCGACGAGAACGGAAAGGCAACCGAGGCTGAAATCGCCGCCAAGGGCGTAAAAGCCAAAGGGTATGCAAGCAACGCAGCCGACTTCGCACAGACAGCAGAAGTGGTTAACCAGGTAAAAGACGACTTCGGCTCAATCGACATCCTCGTAAACAATGCGGGAATAACAAAGGACGGACTCATGATGCGCATGACAGAGGCACAGTGGGACGCCGTTATCGCGGTCAACCTGAAGTCGGCATTCAACTTCATACACGCCTGCACCCCCATTATGATGCGCCAGAAGAGCGGCAGCATCATCAATATGGCATCCGTAGTAGGTGTACACGGCAATGCAGGACAGTGCAACTACGCTGCTTCCAAGGCCGGTCTTATAGCACTTGCGAAGAGCATAGGACAAGAAATAGGTTCACGTGGCATTCGCGCCAACGCCATCGCTCCCGGATTTATCGAAACTGCAATGACACAGGCACTTCCCGACAATATCCGCAAAGAGTGGATACAGAAGATACCCCTGCGCCGCGCAGGTCAGGTGGAAGATATTGCGAATGTAGCAACATTCCTCGCTTCAGACCTATCTTCGTATATAACCGGACAGGTTATTCAAGTTGACGGTGGAATGAACATGTAACAAACAAATTAAAAATGAAAAATTAAAAATGAATAATCAGGCTAACGCTGAGAATGCGGCACGTCATTATTCATTTTTAATTTTTCATTTTTAATTTTTCATTATCCATTTTTCATTATTCATTTTTCATTTTTCATTTATGAACGTCGTTTACGAAGACAACCATATAATTATTGTAAGCAAGCGCAGCGGCGAAATCGTGCAGGGCGACAAGACGGGCGACCGCACGCTGGCCGACGACGTAAAGGCATACATCAAGGAGAAATACGCCAAACCGGGAAACGTTTTCCTCGGCGTGGCGCATAGGCTCGACCGCCCCGTATGGGGGCTTGTTGTCTTCGCCAAAACGTCAAAGGCACTGGCGCGGCTCAACGACATGTTCCGAAACGGCGACGTGCGGAAAACATATTGGGCTATTTGCCAGAACGAGCCGGAAGAGCCGGAAGCAACGCTCACCCACTGGCTTACGCGCAACGAAAAGCAGAACAAAAGCTACGCATACGACCGTGAAGTGCCGGGAGCGAAAAAAGCCGTACTCCACTACAAAGTAATCGGCCGTTCTGAAAGATACACACTCGTTGAGGTTGAGCTGATGACGGGCCGCCACCACCAAATACGTTGCCAGTTGGCAAAAATCGGGTGCCCCATCAAAGGCGACCTGAAATATGGCGCACGCCGCAGCAATCCGGACGGCAGCATATCACTGCTTGCGCGCAAAGTGGAATTCACACATCCCGTATCGAAAGAACTGATAAGCGTCACAAGCCCCGTACCTGACGACCGCCTGTGGCGCGAAATAACGGAATAAATATCTTTGCCGGAATCATCTGTCATCTGTCAGGATTGCCAGAAAGCGCGTGAAAATCAAATACTTACACGCTGAAACATACAAAATTGGAGTGTCAGTTTTTATCAGTGGTCTTTTACAATCCAAAAGACCGTCTTTCATCGTCTAAAAGGCCATCTTTTACAAACCGAAATACCGCCTTTTGCAAAAGCATAACAACCCGATTTCGGACACAACCACGTCCCATGACGCAACCTGCCGTCAACCAACGAGAAAGCACGCATGGCAAAAGGTCTTTGGATAAAACCTATAATATAGGTTACAACAAATTACATGAAAAAGCCATACTGCCTTATTTTTGTTGCCAAAACGTTTTCTGTTTTCCGAAATAATTGCTTACTTTGCATGTAAGTACACTAAAACCAACTTATTAAGTGCAAAGAAAGAAAATGCTGAAATGGGGAGCCGGCATCGTGCTGACACCCGTTCTACTGTTCATCATATTGGCCGTACTGCTCTATCTGCCGCCCGTGCAGAACTGGTTAGTGCAGCAAGTGGCCCAACGCGCATCGGAGCAGACCGGCATGGATATATCCGTCGGGCGCGTAAGGCTGGCCTTTCCGCTCGACCTCTGCGTCAAGGACTTCAGGATGTTGCGGCAAAACGACTCGCTGCCACGGCGCGACACCATTGCCGACGTGAGGAGCCTCATCGTAGACATACAGCTGTGGCCGCTGCTGAAAGGCAACGTCGAGGTGGACGCGTTGGAGTTCAACGACGTCAGCCTGAACACGGCCGACCTTGTAAGTTCAGCCCGCGTAAAGGGCCGCATAGGCCGCCTCTACCTGCAAAGCCACGGCATAGACTTAAGCAAGGAAACTGTAAGGGTTAACGAGGCTGCGCTGGACGACGCCGCCGTAAGCGTAGAACTAAGCGACACCGTGCCGCCTGACACGGCAAAGACGGAGAACAACTGGAAGATAAGGGTTGACAAGCTCGACATATCAAAGACCGGGGTGACCGTGCACATGCCCGGAGACACGCTGCAAATAGCCGCATACATGGGCAAGACCGAGGCACGGGGCGGATGTTTCGACCTGTCGTCGGGGCGTTATAGCGTAGACAGGCTCGACTGGACCGACGGCCGGCTGGCATACGACAACAACTTCGCAAAGCTCACTGACGGGCTCGACCCCAACCACATCGCACTTACCGGCGTGACCGTAGGGCTCGACTCCGTCTACTTCTGCCAGCCCGACATGAGGCTCAACCTGCGCCAATGCGCGTTCAAGGAGAAGAGCGGCATCACCGTGGAGAGCATCGCCGGCAGGCTGAACATGGACTCGGTAAGGCTAACCGTGCCATTAATTGAGCTGCGCACGCCCGACTCACGCCTTACGGCAAAGGTGGCGATGGACACCGACGCGTTCGACGAGGCGCACCCCGGCAGGCTCTACATCGACACAGAATGCGCCATTGGCAAGCAAGACATCATGCGCTTCATGGGCGACATGCCGGCCGGTTTCGTGCGCCGCTGGCCAAACCGGCCGCTCACAATGAAGGCCGTTGCGGCTGGAAACATGAGGATGCTGAACATAGGAGGCGTTAACATAAAGCTGCCTTCGGCGTTTAACATCAACATAAACGGCACGGCCGGCAACCTGACCGACACCGACAGGCTTACAGCCAAGGTAAAACTTGACGCAAACACTTACGACCTCGGCTTCGTGAACGAGCTGCTGAGGGCTCAAGGCGCGCCCGTAACCGTTCCGCGGAACATCGGCATCAGAGGCGACATAGGTATCAACGGCAACCACTACAACGCCGACCTTACGGCCACCGAAAGCGGCGGACGCATAAAAGCCAAAGGCCGCATTGACGCAAAGAGCATGAAATACGACGCGTCACTGCTAGCTGAGAACCTGCGGACAAGCCATTTCCTCGCCATTGACAGCATAGGCGACTTCAGCGGACACGCCACGGTAAGCGGCTCTGGCACAAGCCTGACGTCGCCACGGACAACGCTGACCGCCAGCGCAAGCGTAGACAAATTCAGCATAGGGACATACAACCTCGACAGCATTAGCCTGCAAGCCGACATGAAAGGCGGCAAGGCTTACGCCACGCTCAACAGCGACAACCCCCTGGCAAAAGGCACAATCGCGCTCGACGCACGGGTGGGCAAGAAGATGATACGCTCTACGCTAACGGCCGACGTGGCGCATACCGACTGGTACGGGCTGCACCTTACCGAGTCGCCGCTGGCCACATCGCTGCGCTGCCGCGTAGACGTGGGCACCGACCTGAAGACAATGCTATGGGTCAGGGGCATGATTAACGACCTCACGATAGAGGCCGACTCCGGCCGCACTTACCGCCCCGACGACCTACGTGTAGACGTATTGACAAGCCGCGACACCACGCACTTCGTGACTGAATGCGGCGACTTCCGCCTGCACTTCAACGGACGCGGCGGCTATAAGAAAATATTGGATAAGGCCGGAGAGTTCGCCCAAGAGCTTTCAGCAGAACTTAAAAACAAGCAGATTGACGTGTCCGAACTTAGGAAGAAGCTGCCATTGGCACAGCTTTACCTCACAACGGGCAAGAACAATCCGCTAAGCCGCTTCATCGCACGCAAAGGATTTACCTTCCAGGACGCCGACATCGACATATCATCGTCGCCCATACTCGGCCTCAACGGCAACATACAGCTCATCGAACTGCAAAACAGCGCCGTGACACTCGACACCGTGCGCTTCAACATCAATTCCGACTCTACCAACTGTACGTACAACGCGCAGGTAAGAAACAACAGGAAAAACAAGCAATACGTATTCAACGCCCTGCTCGACGGATATATATTCGGAAAAGGCTCGGGAGCCAACATCAGGTTCTACGACGCGCAAGACAGCCTCGGCGTGAAGCTCGGCGTGGAAGCGTCGATGGAGGAGCACGGCATCAAGGTGCACATGCTGACCGACGACCCGATACTCGGCTACAAGAAGTTCAAGGTGAACGACGACAACTTCCTGTACATGGGAGCCGACCGTCGCGTATCTGCCAAACTGCAACTCATGGCCGACGACGGAACGGGAGTGCACATATATTCTGACGACGGGAACACCGAAGCCCTGCAAGACCTTACCATCGGGCTGAACAAGTTTGACCTGGAGAAAGTCCTCTCCGTAGTACCGTACATGCCCAACATAACCGGAATAATGAACGGCGACTTCCACATTGTGCAGACCAAAGAAGCCTTGTCGCTGTCATCTTCTATGTCAATCGACAACATGACCTATGAACGCAGCCGCATGGGCGACCTAAGTACGGAGTTTGTCTACATGCCCCAGAGCGACGGAACGCATACCCTCGACGGCGTACTAAGCTGCAACGACGAACAAGTGGCCGAGCTTAGCGGTACGTACAGGAGCGAAGAAAGCGACCTTGACGCCCAGCTAAGGATGACACACATGCCGGTGAGGCTGCTCAACGGCTTCATACCCGACAGGATAATACGCCTAAGAGGCTACGCCGACGGCGAACTGGCCGTACAGGGACAACTCGACAAGCCACGCGTAAACGGCGAAATAAAATTCGACTCGTGCTATATGCGCAGCGCGCAATACGGCGTAAAGATGCGGTGGAGCGACAAGCCGGTACGCATCGTAGGCAGCAATCTCTTGTTTGAAGACTTTAAGATGTACGCCAACAACGACAACCCGTTGACGCTGAACGGCAACGTAGACTTCTCCGACATGAGCAACATGAGCATGAACCTGAACATGGTAGCACGCAACTGCCAGGTAATCGACGCGAAAGAGAACCGCCGCAGCATTGCTTTCGGCAAAGCGTTCGTAGACTTCTTCGCCACGATGAGGGGGCCCATGGAGCGGCTCGAGATGCTCGGAAGGCTCGATGTGCTCGGCTCTACAGACATGTCCTATATCCTGCGCGACACCCCGCTTTCCACCGACAACCGGATGGACGAGCTTGTAAAATTTGTCAACTTTGAGGACACTACCGCCACCGTGGTTGAGCACCAGCCCATTTCAGGTTTCAAGATGGACCTGACGCTGAACGTCGCACAGGGCGCACACGTAATGTGCTACTTGAACGACGACCACTCGAACTACATCGACCTGATGGGCGGCGGCAGCCTGAGGATGCAATACGGGCTGACTGGCGACATTCGCCTGACGGGACGCTACACTCTCGACAACGGCGTGATGAAATACTCTTTGCCCGTAATACCACTTAAGACGTTCACCATACAGGACGGCAGCTACATCGAATTTACGGGCGACCCGATGAACCCGAAGCTGAACATAACCGCCACCGAGCGCACAAAGGCCAACGTATCGTCGGGTGGAAGCAGTGAAGGACGCACCGTAGAGTTCGACTGCGGCGTCGTCATAACCAAGACCCTTTCAGACATGGGACTTGAGTTCACCATCAGCGCGCCCGAAGACATGACGCTCAACACAGAACTACAGTCGATGAGCGTGGAGCAACGCGGCAAGATAGCGGTTACAATGCTTACAACCGGAATGTACCTTGCAAGCGGCAATACGAGCAAGTTCTCGATGAACAACGCGCTCAACTCTTTCCTGCAAAGCGAAATCAACAACATCACCGGCAGCGCGCTGCGTTCGCTCGACTTGAGTTTCGGCATGGACAACTCCACCGACGCAAGCGGCGGCACGCACACCGACTACTCGTTCAAGTTCTCAAAACGTTTCTGGAACAACCGCATGAAGATAGTGGTAGGCGGCAAGGTATCGACCGGACCCGACGTTGCCAACCAGAACGAATCGTTCTTCGACAACGTAACTTTGGAATACCGCCTCGGCGAGTCGTCAGACAAGTACCTGAAACTGTACTACGACAACAACTCCTACGACTGGCTCGAAGGCACCGTGCGCGAATACGGCGCGGGCTTCATATGGCGCCGCAGCCTGCAACACTTTAAAGACATTTTCCGTTTCGGAAAGAAGAAAGAGGCTCTGCCCGCCGACTCAACTAAAAACAAGAAGCGATGAAACACAACATAAACGTCAAGGTTTTCATGCGGCGCATGATTGCGGCGTTAAGGCGAATAACGCTCAAAAGCGTGCTGACGGCCGCCGCCGCAACAGTCTTCTTCGCGTCGTGCTCCACGACAAAGAGCCTGCGCGAAGGCGAACAATTGTTCATAGGACTTGAAAAAATAGAATACACCGGCCTTAGCGAAGACAAAACCGAAGCCGACCATCTCGCCACGACGAAAGAAGAAGTGGAAGCGTCACTGGCAACCGCACCCAACGGCGCGCTGTTCGGCAGCTCGTATTACCGCACCCCGTTCCCATACGGCCTGTGGATATGGAACGCCTTTTCAGGCTCGAAGAACAAGATTGCAAAATGGATAACAAAGACTTTCGGCAAAGCCCCTGTGCTGATGCGGCAGGTAAACCCGGAGTTGCGCGCGTCAGTGGCGCAGTCTGTATTGCAGAACCACGGCTACCTTAACGGCAAGGTAAGCTACAAAGTCATAGAGCAGAAGAATCCGAAGAAGGCGAAAATAGGCTACACCGTAGACTTTGAGAAGCTCTTTACCGTTGACACACTGGAATATGTAGACTTTCCGGATGAGGCCGACAGCCTAATCAACCAGACCAAAGGCGAAACATTGCTAAAGCCAGGCTCGCCGCTTGACGCCGCCGTAATGGACGCCGAACGCACGCGCCTGTCAACCATTTTCCGCAACAACGGATATTACTTTTACCAACCAAACTTCGCATCATACCTTGCCGACACCATAGCCGAGCCGGGCAAGGCGAAGCTGCGCCTGCAGCTGGCAGCCAACCTCCCGTCGATAGTCAAGCGGAAATGGTACATAGGCAAAATACGCATAAACCTGCGAAAGCAGTTCATGGAAGAGCTTAAAGACTCATTCAGCCACCGCTATTTCGCCGTAAAGTTCAACGGCAAACGCCCGCCGATACGCCCGAGGATTATACTGGCCGACCTGAAGCTGCGCCCCCGGCAGCTGTTCAACTACGACAAGTACATAGAGTCTGCCAATAAAATAAACGGCTCCGGGCTGTTCAGCTCGGCTGAGTTCACCTTTACGCCGCGCGACACCACGGGGCGCAGCGACACCCTGGACGTAGACCTTACGTGCACGTTCGGCAAGCCATACGACTTCTACATAGAGACCAACTACCGCAACAAAATCAACGGCCGCCACGGCCCGGAACTGGTAATAGGTTTTACCAAGCGCAACGCCTTCCGCGGAGGAGAGAAGCTTGACATCAACCTGCACGGCTCTTACGAGTGGGAACAGGGCGGCAACGTAAACGGTTCAGGCGGCAACATGAACTCTTACGAGTACGGGCTTGACGCATCCATAGAGTTCCCGCGCCTGGTCTTGCCGTTCTTCAAAGTCCGCCGGAGATTCTACACCACACCGTCCACCCATGCAAAGGTTGGCATGAACGTGCTCAACCGCCCCAACTATTTCAGGATGCACACGTTCTCGGCCGAATGGACATACACATGGCAACGCTCAGACAGGTGGCGGCACGAGTTAAGTCCGCTCACGCTGAAGTACCAGAAGCTCAACCGCACAACGGTGAAGTTTGACTCAATCCTTTACGCCAACCCTTACCTGCAAACATCAATGCAGGACGTATTCATACCAAAGATACACTACACGCTGACATACAGCTCGAAAATGCGCAGCCGCAACCCGCTGGTATGGGAGACGACGCTCACCGAGTCGGGCAACATCCTGTCACTGGGCTACATGGCGGCAGGCAACAAATGGAGCGAGAAGAACAAGCAGCTGTTCGAGAACCCCTACGCGCAATTCGTCAAACTGGAGACCGACATAAGCAAGACATGGCGCCTCGGAGAGAAGTCGGAGCTCGTGGCGCACGCCAACGCAGGCGTAATCTACTCATACGGCAACAGCGAGAGCGCGCCGTACAGCGAGCAGTTTTACGTTGGCGGAGCCAACAGCATCAGGGCATTCGCCGTGCGCAGCATAGGCCCCGGCAGCTATACCACCGACGTGTCGCGCCTGTCGTACTTAGACCAGACGGGCGACATCAAGCTGCAACTTAACCTTGAATACCGCTTCAACCTCTTCGGCAGCCTCTACGGCGCGACGTTCATCGACGCGGGCAACGTATGGGCTCTGCGCGACGACGGCTACCGCCACGGCGCACAGTTCAAGGTTAAGAACATATTGAAGGAGATGGCGCTCGGCACCGGCGTCGGCATCAGGTACGACTTAGACTTCCTCGTGCTGCGCCTCGACTGGGGCGTCGGCCTGCACGTGCCTTACAAGACGGGCAAGAGCGGCTTCTACAACATACCGAAATTCAAGGACGGGCAGGCCATACACCTTGCCATTGGCTACCCCTTCTGACATGTCGCACACGCAAAAGCCGTCCTTACGGCACGTTTCAGCCGTCCAAACCATACGTAAAGGCCGTCCAAACTCCTCGTTTGGACGGCCTTTATTATCCGCACCAACAACGCATTGGTAACCCTCTGACTGTCAGCACATTACCAAAATGCCGCCTTTTACCATGCAAAAGGCGGCATTTTGCGTTCCGATTGACGGCCTTTTGCATAGCGAAAGACCGCCTTTTACAACACGCAAAAACGGCATTTGGCAAATTAAAGCCGCCAAATGTTCACGGTTTTAACAAAAATCACTATATTTGCAAGTCGTAACAGGCACGGACGGCGCGGCTTACACGCCGACTGCGCACATACGTTGGAAAACATAGCATATATATTAAGGTATAAACACTTATTATCATGAAACCTACATTATTGCTTCTGGCTGCCGGCATGGGCAGCCGTTACGGCGGACTGAAACAGCTTGACGGCCTCGGCCCCAACGGCGAGACCATCATGGACTATTCAATCTATGACGCCGTGAAAGCCGGCTTCGGCAAGATTGTTTTCGTAATCCGTAAGGACTTCGAGCAGGACTTCCGCGAGAAAATCCTAAGCAAGTACGAGGGGCACGTGCCCGTGGAGCTGTGCTTCCAGAGCCTCGACGCACTGCCCGAGGGCTTTACCTGCCCCGAAGGCCGCGTAAAGCCGTGGGGTACAAACCACGCCGTGCTTATGGCTAAGGACGTAATCAAGGAGCCGTTCTGCGTAATCAACTGCGACGACTTCTACAACCGCGACGCCTTCATGGTAATCGGCAAGTTCCTGGCCGACCTGCCCGAAGGGAGCACCAACCGCTACGCCATGGTTGGCTTCCGCGTAGGCAACACGCTGTCAGAGAACGGCACCGTGGCGCGCGGCATCTGCTCGAAGGACAGCGACGAGTGTCTGACAACAGTAGTGGAGCGCACCGAAATAATGCGCGTTGACGGCCCGGTATGCTACAAGGACGAAGAGGGCAAGTGGGTGCCCGTAGAGGACAACACGCCGGTGTCGATGAACATGTGGGGCTTCACGCCCGACTACTTCGCGCACAGCGAGGAGTACTTTAAGAGTTTCCTCTCCGACCCGGCCAACATGGCTAACCCCAAGGCCGAGTTCTTCATCCCGCTGATGGTCAACAAGCTCATCAACGACGGCACGGCCACCGTGAAAGTGCTCGACACTACGAGCAAGTGGTTTGGCGTGACATACGCCGCCGACCGCCAGAGCGTAGTTGACAAAATCCAGAAACTTATTGACGAAGGGGTTTATCCGAACAAACTTTGGTAAAGTTATATGGTTATGAGGTTTTAAGGTCATACGGTTGTACGGCCTTTCCCAATAAATCATGACGGGAAAAGCCGGTAATACCGGTGCTCTATTTCGGCATCAAAGCGACCTTAAAACCTCATAACCGTATAACCTTACAACCCGTAAACCGCAAATAATGGACATCAACCTGCTTAACGACGAGGAACTGTCCCTGTTCCGCAGTCTTATCGAACAATCCGAAAAAATAGCACTATGCTGCCACCGCAGTCCCGACGGCGACGCCGTAGGCTCGGTGCTCGGCATGGCCGAATACCTGTACTCACTGGGCAAAGTGCCGGTGATGATTGTGCCCGACGCCTACCCCGACTTCCTGCAATGGCTGCCGGGCACGGAGCGCATGGTAAGGTACGACAAGCACAAGGCCTTCGCCGACGAAATACTGGCCGGGGCCGACCTGCTGTTCTGCATGGACTTCAACACCGTGCAGCGCACCGACGGCATGGCCGAGGCCATCACCGCGTCACCGGCTAAGAAGGTGATGATAGACCACCACCTCGCCCCCGACATGGACACGGCCCTGTGCGTATCGCGCCCCGAGGCTTGCAGCACGTGCGAACTGGTGTTCCGCCTCATCTGGCAGCTCGGCGGTTTCGACATGATGACGCGTAAATGCGCCGTGCCGCTGTACTGCGGCATGATGACCGACACCGGCGGATTTACTTACAACTCGACGCGTCCCGAAATCTATTTCATCATCAGCCAGCTGCTCACCAAGCGCATAAACAAGGACAAGATTTACCGCAACGTGTACAACAATTACAGCGAATGGCGCATGAGGCTGACCGGCTACGTGCTGTATCAGAAGATGGTTGTAATACCTGAAAGCAAGGCGGCATACTTCACACTGACGCGAGACGACCTGCGGCGCTTCCGCTACATCAAGGGCGACGCCGAGGGACTGGTGAACATGCCGCTGCAAATAAAGGGCACAAAGCTAAGCATATCGCTGCGCGAAGACACAGAAAAAGACAATCTTGTATGGGTGAGCCTGCGCTCGGTTGACGACTTTCCGTGCAACAAGATGGCCGAACTTTACTTCAACGGAGGCGGCCACCTCAACGCCTCCGGCGGCCGCTTGGAGTGCTCGATAGCCGAAGCCGAAGACATTGTACGCAAAGCCATAAAGGAGTTTTGCTGAGTTACGGTTGTAAGGTAGTACGGTTATAAGGTCTTACGGTGCTGCGGTTATAGGGACTTGCGGTTTCGTTTTTATGATATACGGTCATCTTTGCATCTCAATTTGGCATCAACCGTGAAGCCACAAGGCCGTATAACCGTAAAACCTTAAGACCTCAAAACCGTAAAATCTTAAAAACGCCCAACCCTACCTTACGTTTATCAGCTTGTGCGTTTGCAATGACAAACGCCACTTGGGATGAGCCATACAATAGCTTATGGCTTCTTTAAGAATCCGCGCATTAGCCTTTCGGTCGCCAACATCACACGGTTGCAGGCAATAGACAGCGGCCGAATAGCGGTCGTATCGCGACATGTCTTGCCCTGAAGAGGTGAACACCACCTTAAGCTCGTCAATATGTTCAAGCTTTACCGGACGGTATTTGGGCGAACACGTAACCCAGTCAACACTGCATCCGGCTGGCAACGGAGCCGTACCGTTAGTCTCTATCTGCACATACTTGCCTGCCGAATGCAGCCTGTTGACAAAAGATGCGGTAAGCTGCAGCACCGGTTCGCCGCCTGTTATGACTAGATGCGAAGCCGGATATTTTGCCACCTCCTGCATGATATCTTCTTCCGACATCTCCTTGAAACGGTCATGCAGAGTGTCGCAGAACGAACATTTAAGGTTGCAACCCGAGAAACGTACAAACACAGCAGGCGTACCGGCATGAAAACCCTCGCCTTGCAACGAATAAAATATCTCATTCACACGCATCGCCGCAGTCCTCATCCTTAATGTACGTCACCCTGTTGTTCCGGCTCTCCTCAATGTCTACACGGTAGCAATGTTCCACCTGGTCGCATATCCAGCGCGCAATGTTTTCCGCCGTGGGGTTGAACGGCAACAGCTCATTGAAGTCGCCGTGGTCAAGATAGCCGTGTATCTTGTCCTTTATACGCTTGAAATCAACCACCATGCCCTCCTCGTTCAGCTCGCGGGCCTTGCAGTGCACTGTTACAATCCAATTATGTCCGTGCACTTTGCGGCATTTGCTGTCGTAAGGAAGCTCGAGACGGTGGCATCCGGCTATCTCCATTTGCTTTGAAACGTAATACATAATCCTTTAAATAATCCCGTTTTAACATTGCAAATATAGTGAAAGACGAGCGCACAGACAAGCGTAAAACGCAGTTTTTAAGCTTGGCATTGCCGAGCCGCATCCTATATTCGCATTGCAAATATAGTGAAAGGCGAGCGCAAAAACAAGCGTAAAACGCAGTTTTCAAGCTTGGTATTGCCAAGCCGCATCCTATATTCGCATTGCAAATATAGTGATTTTTTCCGTTACTTGCAATCATTGCCATACGTATCGGCATTTATCTTATAAAACATAAGCCGTTTGCGCTGTTATCGCACACAGCCAAACACCGCACAACAGCCGTAAACACAAGGGTTTCGAGAGGTCTGGATGCTCACAGAAAAACAATCACAAAGTATTTTATTTTTACATTATCAACATACAATTTATTGATTTTCAACATGATATAAAATATTAATTAGCCCTTAAAATGTTCAAAAATCAGACAAAATCCTTGGCGCGTATCAGTTTTTTTCATACCTTTGCAGCGGTAAAAAGATTAGGATAGTGAATCTTCTTTTGTTTTGAAAGCCACTATTCACGTTAGTTTTTAACTGGCATCCAGGCTCGGTTTGGCATTTGTCCCACACGCAAGCCGCACGCCGCGAACATAATCAAATACATTTGTTCAGATGCCATAAACAACATTTTATGGACAGAATATTAAGAAAAGTGTTTGTCGCTTTGTTTGTTTTTACAACCGGCGCATACGCCAGCGCAAGCAACAGAGTGGCAAATAGCTCGAAATTCAATTGGAATCCGGTGATGGATGCGATAATTGAAGTTGAAAGCGAAGGCAATCCGAAAGCCGTAAGCGGAAACTCATGCGGAGCGATGCAAATAACTCCGATACTGGTTAAAGAATGTAACGACATTCTGAAGAAGCAGAAAAGCAAAAAGCGTTTCAAGCTGTCTGACCGTTTCAATGTGAAGAAATCGAAGGAGATGTTTCTCCTAATACAGGCACACCACAACCCCGAAAACAATGTGGAAAAGGCCATACGCTCATGGAACGGAGGACCGAGGTACAGCGTAAGGGGAACGCAAAAGTACCTGAACAAGGTGATGAAAGCACTTAAAAAGAAGTGACAAGCAAACAAATACGCGCCATGCCCATTTTACGGACATAGCGCGTATTCGCTATAAACAACTACATAAAAGAACAAAAAAATCTGAATTTAATCCTAACGCCGCAACAATATTCAACCAAACGGCATTATATTTGCAACATATTTGTTGAAACAAAACATTTAAATTATGACAATCGGAATTATTATCTTAGTGGTTGTAGTGCTGCTCGTAATATGGGGAGTAAGCCTTTACAACAATCTTGTGAAACTTAAGAACAACCGTGAAAACGCTTTCGCCAACATCGACGTACAGCTGAAACAGCGCCACGACCTCGTGCCGCAGCTCGTTTCGACGGTAAAAGGCTACGCAACGCACGAGCGCGAAGTGCTGCAACGGGTAACCGAGGCACGCTCTGTGGCCATGAACGCCACCGGCATTAACGACAAAATAAACGCCGAGAACGCCCTCACCAGCGCACTGGCAGGCCTGAAGGTATCTCTCGAAGCATACCCCGACCTCAAAGCTAACCAGAACTTCATGCACCTGCAAACAGAGCTTTCAGACCTTGAGAACAAGCTGGCTGCTGCACGCCGCTTCTTCAACTCCACTACGCGCGAGCTCAACAACGCCGTAGAGACGTTCCCTTCAAACATCTTCGCAAAGATATTCCACTTCGGCAAAGAGCCGATGTTCGAAGTTCCGCAGGAAGAGCGTGCGGCATACGACAAGGCTCCTGAAATAAACTTCTAACGGCAAACGCATTATGAAATATGTAGGGATGCACACCCAAATACGCCGTAACAACATGCTGACGGCCATCCTTCTGCTGATGTTCCCCGTCATCATACTCGGCATGGTTTGGGTGTTCCTCGCATTAGTCAACTACTTCGGCAGCGGCGTTTACGACCAGTATGGCAACATAGTGCGCCATCTTGACGCCGACGTTGTAAACCATTACTTCGTCAACACCATTCCCTGGGTCATCATCGGAGTAGGCGCATGGTTTCTGATTGCCTACTTCTCCAACACGGCAATGGTGCGCGCGGCCACCGGCTCGCGCCCCGTCACGCGCAAGGAGAACCCACGGATATACAACATCGTCGAAAACCTGTGCATTGCCTGCAACATGGACATGCCCAAAATCAACATCGTCAATGACCCGCAGCTCAACGCCTTTGCCAGCGGAATAGACAAGAAGAGCTACACCGTGACGCTCACCACGGGCATAATCAACCGCCTTAACGACGACGAGTTGGCAGGAGTAATAGGCCACGAGCTTACCCACATACGCAACCACGACACGCGGCTGCTCATCACGAGCATCATCTTCGTTGGCATAGTGTCAACCATCATGAGCCTCGTAGTGCAGATGATGTACAACGCCTTCTGGTTCGGCGGCATGAGCCACCGCTCTTCCAACGACGAGGACAACCGCTCGAGCGGCCTGTCGATGCTCGTAGTGTTCGTCATCGCCGCCCTGTGTTGCGCCGTGGCTTACCTCTTCACGCTGCTCACGCGCTTTGCCATCTCGCGCAAACGCGAGTACATGGCCGACGCCGGCGGTGCCGAACTGTGCGGCAATCCGCTCGCCCTCGCCTCCGCCCTTCGCAAAATATCGGGCGACCCGGGGCTCGAAAACGTCAAGCGCGATGACATCGCCCAGCTGTTCATCATACATCCGCAGCACTTCGCACCGGGTCTGACAAGTTTCTTCAGCTCGCTGTTCAGTACCCATCCTGATACAAAAAAGCGCATTGAAATACTTGAACAATTTTAATTCCAACAAACAACGAAAGCGTCGCGGAAGTTTAAGCCGCGACGCTTTCGTTATATAACAATCAATATAAGATTTACAAAATCCGCCCTATCGGACAACAGACTTATTCCTGTCAAACCGTTCCAATCCCGGCTGTATTCCATAAAGCCCCAAGCTGTTTTTTGCAAAAAACAGCTTTTCTTTCAACTCCTTGCACTCGTAAATATAGTAAGCACCCGTATCGATTAAGCTGTAACAATAAACATGGACACCTGGACGAAATCCATATACCCGCCTTATGTACTCCTGCAATGTATCCTCTCCGCTATTGAACAAACCGACAAGTTTAAGAAGGTCGTCAAAACATGCGTCTCTATATTTACCCTCAGTAACGCCAGCACGCTCCGGCCAAGCCGTAACCCAGATACACTTATCAGACGTTTTTATATAAAAATCTTTCAACGTCACATCACCCCAATAACAGTATCTTAATTCCAAGATACTGTCATTCCCCACAATGCGATAATAAGCTCTTGCCGGATTTTCATTCCCACTTTTGGCCATTGGCACATCTTTCTTCCATAACTCATACTCCTCATAACTATACCATCTGTTTCCAACTCTTCTGTACTCTTTCACTTCCTCCGTATCGGAGGATACGGCAACATAAACTTTATCCGTATCATAATACACATACACAAACGGGTTCGACACCGGCCTACCCTTGGCACGCATATCAAATTCATCAAAGTACTGGCAACGTTTGAACATGTTAATATTTAGGTCGGCAACAACACTATCCATATCACCGCTACAAAGCGTATCTTTGTACTCAATCAATGTAGTGTTTCTCGCCGCTCCAACTTGCTTACAGGAAGACAAGGCAAAATATACACAAGAAAAGGCAACAAATAAAAAGCACTTCGACCTTCCGCCTACAAACCTTCCACCGTCCATATCAAAACTTGTTTTTGCAAATATAGCGAATTTTCGCAAAAGTCTGACTTCTAATAGCCACAGAACCTATTTTATTCACGTATTTCCACCTTAACAAGGCATGGAAAAGTAAATCGACTCCTGCCCATCCCCTCCTACCATGAAACACGCAACGTTGACAGCCTTAACGTAGCAATCGCCGCTGCCATTACTTGCACCGAGTTCAAAAGAAAGGGGAAACGCCTTATCTTATGAAAGGCCGCCAATCACCACCTGACAAGCCGTCTATTAAGCACAAAAAGGCGGCCTTTTGAATGATAAAAGGCCGCCTTTTACAATACCACTCACCTCAACCGGAACAATGAGCCACCAGTTCCATTGCCCTATCCGGCCGATTGGCTTATCTATTCTCGCATAAACTCATACGTCTCATCTATTTTGTCTCGGTAACCTCCATTAAAGTCCCCAAAACCCGACATATTCAATTTTGACACGTATCCGTCCCCTCCGAACTTGTAACTTATTGTCAATTCACCGGATTTTCCGTTTCTCATTTCTTTGCAGCAAGCAATCAGATTTTGAGGCTTCTTGCCAAGATAACCGAATTCAGCAAGAAGATATCCCGCGTTTAACAAGTCGCTATAGGCAACATCGATAAGCATGTATTTATACACAATTCCTTGCCATGACGGGTATAACGTGTAGTCGAAAGTAGTTGTATTTGTATATAAAGGAACGGTTGCATCTATTGTCAAGTCATAACCAGCTTCTTCAATCTTTACGATATTGCCGTTCTCCCATGTATATGTAATACGGTATTTTCCACCGGTCCCATTGCCTGTAATTTGTACAAGTTGTTGCTGGTCATCATATGTAAAGGTGGTTGGCTCATCATCTATTACACCTGCACCCTCATCCCTATAATATACCTTCTCAACGTTTCCATACTCATTTAATGTACATGTCCTGGTCTCTGTACCGCTGCCATAATTCGTCTTTACGACTATTTGGTCGTCACCATAGCTAAAAGAGATTGTCTGGTTCAATGTCAAATCGTCCCTGTCGCCATAACCGTTCCAAGAATAATATTTCCAAACTGAAATACGCCCCTTGTCATCGTATAAATACTCTTCTTTGGCATTTTCCACTCGCCCATCTTCATACATATAGCTATAATTGACCGTTGACAATCTTTTCTTGTCCTGTCCTCCACTTCCACCTCCGTTGCTGTCATCGCCGTCAGAGCAGGCTAAACAAAGCGTCATTAATACACTCCAAAAGGCTATTCTTCCAATGTTATAAAATGCTTTCATTGTCATGTTTTGTGTGAAAATAATAATTATTAATGTAACTTTCAGGTCCTGAAACAGATTGGATATAGACAATAAAAAAACGTGGACCTATCACTTCGTCTACGCTTTCAGAGGTATCGCCAAACACCATTGCAGTCATATAACGAGTAAAAGCCCACGCCGTTAAGCGTGAGCATCAACTTTTACTCTTGACTGCTTCATTAAATTTGGCGATTTTCTGAAAGCAAGAATAAAGCTAACGCTTCTTTATCTTAATGTCTGTTGTTCTAAATGTTACATAGGCTTTACTTTTTTATATGTTGCAAATATACAAAAAAGTTTTCATGGAAACAAGTGTTGAACTTGTTTTTGCAAATATAGCGAACTTCCGCAGAAGTCTGACTTCTAATAGCCACAAGACCTATTTTAAGTCACATATTCCTGCCCTCACAATTCACCATATAAGTACGGCATGGCCCGGAGCCTTAAATCCCGCGACTCATCCCATGCCCGGCAAAAGCAGGCCTGCATATCCCATGTCCTCAAAAGCGACCGGAGCCTACTTCCCCAGACGCCCCGGTCCTCCCAGACCTCCCAGTCCTCCCCCCTGCAAGAAAACAAGAACCGCTATGCCGCTATGCCGCAATACAAAAGTAGCCCCTCCGAGGACTATTCCTCGGAGGGGCTACACTATGAAAGAAGGCGGCCTCCTACTCTCCCGCATCG
>ULKH01001171.1_pt1 | contig 36063 bp, 19 predicted proteins | sample 1951111 | NCBI WGS metagenome assembly ULKH01 (sample SAMEA4835496, study PRJEB28245) | human gut metagenome | biome: gut microbiome; material: fecal sample | place: Denmark | collected 2008
GATGGCCTGCTCCTTGCCGGTAGCCTTGTCCTTGGCGCTTACGTTGAGGATACCGTTGGCGTCGATGTCGAAGGTTACCTCAATCTGAGGAACGCCACGGCGTGCCGGCGCTATGCCTTCAAGGTTGAACTGGCCTATGCTCTTGTTCTGCGCAGCCATCGGTCGCTCGCCTTGGAGTACATGTATTGTTACGGCCGTCTGGTTGTCAACTGCGGTAGAGAACACTTCGCTCTTCTTGCACGGAATGGTGGTGTTGGCGTCGATAAGCTTTGTCATCACGCCGCCCATTGTCTCGATACCGAGTGTAAGCGGTGTCACGTCGAGCAGCACGATGTCGCCTACGCCGCTCTCCTTGTTGAGGATTGCGCCTTGGATGGCTGCTCCTACGGCTACCACCTCGTCGGGGTTGACACCCTTTGAAGGCTCCTTGCCAAAGTAGTTCTTAACCAACTCCTGCACGGCAGGTATACGGCTTGAACCGCCCACGAGGATAACCTCGTCGATGTCCGACGTTGTCAGCTTGGCGTCGCGTATGGCGTTCTGGCACGGAACAAGGCAAGCCTGGATGAGCGAATGTGCCAGCTGCTCGAACTGTGCGCGTGTAAGGGTCTTTACCAGGTGCTTGGGCACACCGCCTTCAGCCGTGATGTACGGCAGATTGATTTCCGTTGAGCTTGAGCTTGACAGCTCTATCTTGGCTTTCTCGGCTGCTTCCTTCAGGCGCTGCATTGCCATCGGGTCTTTTGACAAGTCTATTCCTTCGTCAGCCTTGAAACCGTTTACGAGCCAGTCGATGATTACCTGGTCGAAGTCGTCACCTCCGAGGTGGGTGTCGCCGTTGGTAGAGAGCACCTCGAACACGCCGCCGCCGAACTCAAGTATTGATATATCGAACGTACCGCCACCAAGGTCGAACACTGCAATCTTCATGTCCTTGTTGGCCTTGTCCACTCCGTAGGCCAGCGCTGCGGCCGTAGGCTCGTTGACGATACGGCGGACGTTAAGTCCGGCAATCTGTCCTGCCTCCTTGGTTGCCTGGCGCTGAGAGTCAGAGAAGTATGCGGGCACGGTGATGACGGCGTCGGTCACTTCCTGTCCGAGATAGTCCTCGGCGGTCTTCTTCATCTTCTGGAGCACCATAGCCGAGATTTCCTGCGGTGTGTATTTGCGTCCGTCGATGTCTACACGGGGATAACCGCCCTCATTCACTACCGTGAACGGCACACGCTCAGCCTCCTTGCGGCTCTGGTCGTACGTCTCGCCCATGAAGCGCTTGATTGAGTAGATGGTGTTCTTCGGGTTGGTGATGGCCTGGCGTTTAGCCGGGTCGCCAATCTTACGCTCACCGTCCTTTACGAAACCTACAACCGAAGGGGTGGTGCGCTTGCCTTCGCTGTTAGCTATTACAACAGGTTCGTTGCCCTCAAACACGGCAACGCAAGAGTTTGTTGTACCTAAGTCAATTCCAATAATCTTTCCCATAATTATTTCTTTTTTTATTTGTTATCAATTTAGTAATGCTTTTGCGGTATCGGAACATTGCCGCTCCATATCCCGGCAAAAAGCCACTAATTATTTAACAAAACGTATGCCAACAGCGTAACTATGCCAACCGGCATGCCATTTTGTCGCAATATGTGGCAGATGTTCCCTCTTGTTAGCGCATAATATGGCATATCCTGTCAGCGTTTTAGCCCCCGCCGATGAATGAAGCGCTGCGCGCTAACCACCGACATTACGGCGGGCTGATTGCGAAAGACGGCCTTTTGCGTTGTAAAAGGCCGTCAACAAGGCGATAAAAGACCGTCTTTCGCAACGCAAAACATGGCCTTTGGCAAACCTCGCCACGGCCTTACCTCATACAGCCGAAGGCCGCACGCCTTGCCTTTACATACGGCATGCGGCAAAAGCATTGGGCCACAGGCTTATAGAGGGCAACGAGCCAGCCGCCATGACGCCACCTACGGCTTAAGCACACACGGTCAGGAACAAGGGCGAATGACCACCGCAAGCGGGAACACCAGCTACACTTACGTAATTATCTTCCGCCGCCCCGGCCTTAAAAAGACTTGACTCTCCACGGACATCAGCATAAAACAAAGCGGCACGGACAAGGCTTCCAGCCTGCCCGCGCCGCCGCCGTCAAGTCAATACGCCCTCTTAATACCTGTTACTTGCGCCTTGGCTCTATCGTCTTAATAACCTTCGCGGGATTGCCTCCCACTACCGTCATCGGCGGAACGTCACGCGTCACCACGCTGTTGGCGCCGACTATCGCTCCATAACCAATCCTCACACCGGGCAAGACGGTTGAATTTATGCCTATCCACACCTTGTCCTCTATCACTATCGGACGGCCGTAAGTGGCGCTGCGGTTATCAGGGTCGGGGTCGTGGTTGATTGTTATAAGGTTAACTTTCGGCGCGATGAACACATCGTTGCCCAAGGTTATCCCGCCACGGTCGAAGAACGTGCATCCCTGCTGTATCCAGCAACGCTTGCCAATACGGATATTCTTGCCGAAATCAACATAAAACGGCGGCAGCAAAGTAACCGACGGGTCTATCTCCCGGCCCGTAATGCGCGAGAGATAGCCGCGCGTCTCTTCGGGCGTATGGTATCCGTCGTTAAGCTCATAAGCCTGCCTCATGGTCTCGAAGATAGAGTTTATCAGCTTGTCATATCCGGGTTCGTCCGGCGAGACCATGGCTCCGGACAGGTCTTTCTCGAAAATGTCTTCCATACTTATTACCTTTTTGTTTCACGCTGCAAAGGTAATGCATACACGCGTAAGCCTGCTTACCGATGTTACGGACAGTTGTATTCATTTTACGGAATGTAGCAATCTGGCCTCGATAAATGGCCGACAGCCGGCATATGGCGCACGGCATACGCCCCGCAGACCGTCCGTAACAACACCAAAGGCCACCTTTCAGCATGTAAAAGGTGGCCTTTGGCAATGCGCCCTACAAGGGGCGCTCACGGCAATGGTTTACTTTCTCAACTTTATACAGTCGTCACAAAGCACTATCAGGCGGCGTTTGTACAGGTCGCCCACAGCCTTCTTGTAGTTTTTCTTGCTTACATTGAACATCGAATAAATGTCCTCGGCAGGGCTCTTGTCCGTTAGCGGGCATACTCCGCCGTGACTTTCAAGATAGTCGAGCAGCACGTCGCTGAGATTCATGGTCATCTGCCGCCCGGTAGGTTGCAGCATTACGTCTATCTTGCCGTCCTCGCGCACGATGTCGATGTAGCCTGTAAGGCGGTCGCCCGTGCGTATATCCCTGAACACCTGGTTCTTGTAGACGAGGCCGGGGAAGCGGTTGTCGATTATGACCTTGAAGCCAAGGTCGGTCTTCTGCCATACAAGCAGGTCAACCTCGTCGCCATGCTGATACGGCGGGAACGACGGGTCAAAATAGTGCTCGACCTTAGCCGAAGCCACTATACGGTAGCTCTCTTTGTCAAGATGCACGTGCACGATATACCCCTTGTCCTTCTCCATCTTCATTTTCTGCTCACGGAAAGGGCAGAAAAGGTCTTTCATCAGTCCCCAGTCGAGGAACGCACCGTACTCGTTCACCCACGACACCTTGAGGAAAGCGAAGTCGCCCACCTTGGCCAGCGGCGTCTGCGTGGTTGCCACGAGCCGCTCCTCGTTGTCAAGGTAGACGAAAACGTCAAGCTCGTCACCCGGCTTACAGCCCTCTGGCACGTATCTCGCGGGCATAAGCACCTCCCCTTCGTCGCCTCCGTCAAGATATATTCCGAAATCAACCTGCTTGACCATGGTCATGCGGTTGTAGTCACCTAATTTTATAAAGGTCATAATTCTTCTCTTATTATTGTATTTATGTGGAGTTAAGGAGTTATGTAGTCAAGGAGTTAAGACAAATGCCTACACCGGGTTAAGCCGCTTGTCTATTTCTTGTATGACATTGTGCAACAAGACATTTGTCTTAACTCCTTGACTACATAACTCCTTAACTACTTGTATTCAAAGAAAGCTCGTCTTCCATTTCCAGCATTCCGTCCTTCATTTCAATCGTCCTGTCGGTGATTTTGGCAAGGCTTTCGTCGTGCGTCACGATGACGAACGTCTGCCCTGTCCTGTCCCTAAGGTCGAAGAACAGCCGGTGGAGCTCATCCTTGTTCTTTGAGTCAAGGCTTCCTGACGGTTCGTCAGCCAGTATCACGGCCGGCCTGTTTACCAGCGCGCGCGCCACGGCCACACGCTGTTTCTCGCCTCCGGACAGTTCGTTGGGCTTATGGTCGGCACGGTCAGAAAGCCCCATGAAGTCTAAAAGCTCCACCGCACGCTTCTTGGCCTCGCTCTTTGACATGCCCGCAATAAACGCCGGCAACATGACATTCTCCACTGCCGTAAACTCCGGCAGCAACTGGTGGAACTGGAAAACGAAGCCGATACGCCTGTTGCGGAACTCCGACAGTTTCTTAGCGCCAAGCTTCCTTACGTCCGTTCCATCTATAATGATGTCGCCACTGTCAGGCTTGTCAAGCGTGCCTATTATCTGAAGAAGGGTTGTCTTGCCGGCTCCGCTCGGACCGACAATGCTCACCACCTCGCCTTTGTCTATGTGCAGGTCGATTCCCTTGAGTACTTGCAGTGAACCGAAGCTCTTTGTTATACCTTTGATGTCTATCATTATTTATGGTTTTACGGTTATATGGTTATACGGTTTTACGGTTATATGGTCATGTGACTTACGGTTTCAGGATTTTGGATTGTCTTTGTTTTTAATAAAAACCTTATAACCTTATGACCTTATAACCGCATAACCTTATGAAAAACGTTTCCTTATCCACGTTGTCAGCATGTCGTACGCGCTGCGCTGCTCATGGTGCTGCGGGTCGGCGAACGTCATAATATCCACCGATTCGCCGTATTGGTCGGGGAAGATTATCATCAGGCTCTTGCCTGAGAAATTTCCCGTAAGCTCCTCGGGCAGGCGTTCCAAGGCCGATTTGTACGATATGGTGCCTTTACGAGCCGTAACGACTACGAACAGATGGTCGTCAGCCACGCCAGAGGAAAGTTTCGGCATGTCTATCCAATGCGCCATGTACGTGTATTCGGCCTGCACACTCGGATGGCGGCTCTGTATATATTGGTTGATGAGCGACAGCGTCTCGCGCTTGGCATGGAACTGCATGCGGCATTCAAGGTTCTCCGCCATTCGGGTCAACCGCTCCAACCAACGGTAGAATCCAGGCTCAAGCTCAGCCCTCGAGGGCACTGCCACCTGTATGCGCCGTATCGTATTGAAAGGCCGCAAGCAGCGCACTATTATGATTTGGCGGTTCAGTCCGGAGAACAATCCTGGTATGAACTCGCCCCAGAACTGCCTTGCTGAGTCTTGCCCGGCATGCATTCCCATGATGATTTCGGAAGCGTTGAATTCCTTGAAGGCGTGCTTTATGCCATTGGTTATATTCGTAGCTATGCGTACTTGAGTCTGAACCATTACGCCGGAGTAGTTGGCCACCTTCGTAACATGCGCCAGAAGGCGCCGTCCTCGCTCCTGATACTGTAGCCTGTTGGTGTCGTCATAAACAACGTTGAGCGCCACAATGCCACGGTTAAGTACCCTGTTGCGCATCATTACGGCAAGCCCCACAAGCGTGTCAATGCTCGTATCGTGCTTTATCGGCACCATTATCTTCTCGTCGTCGGCCTTCTCGTCCTCGGGAACGGCCGCGCTGTTCTCGAGCGCAATCTGCTTCGAGGCACGCTCGGTAGTGAACGAACTGAAGATACACGTCACCAAGATAAGTATCACCGTGCCGTTAAGCACGTCATCGTTAAGCAGCCTTTGTCCTGACGGTGTTATCAAGTTATATCCAACCATGACTGCCGCCAGGGTGGCTCCGGCCTGCGCGTTGCTCAGTCCGTATATCAGTTCACGCTCCACGGCACGCATGCCGAAGAGCTTTTGGGTGAAGAACGACGCAATCCACTTGCTCGTCAAGGCCACCAATATCATGACGCATGCCACCTGGATGGTGTCAAGCCCGCCGAAGAGAAGCCTCACGTTGACAAGCATGCCGACGCCTATAAGGAAATAAGGTATGAATATGGCGTTGCCGACAAACTCGAGATGAAGCATCAACGGCGACAGGTTGGGCACGTAGCGGTTGAGCACCAGTCCCGTAAGGAACGCCCCGAGCAACCCTTCCATGCCGATAAGCTCCATCAGCCCGGCGCCGAGGAAAGTCATGGCGAGCACGAAGATGAACTGCGCCACGTTGTCGCCATAGCGATGGAAGAAGAACCGCGCTATCCGTGGAAAGAAGTATATTATCACGAAGAATACGGCGGCTATCTTGAGAAAGAGCACGAGCCAGAAGATACCGGTAATCTCGCCCTTGAACATTCCGCCGACGATGGCGAGCACGAGCAGCGTCAGCGTGTCGGTGATGGCTGTCGCGCCGACGGCTATCGTGACGCTACGCTGGCGGGCAAGGCCGTAACGCATGACGATGGGGTAAGTTATTATGGTATGCGAGGCGTACATGCTGGCCAGAAGTATGGACGTCATAATGCTGTACTCAAGCACCCCTCGGTTGATGAAGAAGCCCATTGCCATAGGTATGACGAAGGCCATTATGCCGTGGGTAAACGTGCGCACGCGGTTCTTGCGGAAGTTGGCCATGTTCATCTCAAGTCCGGCCAGGAACATTATATAATATAGGCCGACGTGCCCGAAGAGGTCGAACGAGCTGTCCTTGGCCAGTATGTTTAGCCCGTGTGGCCCCACGACAACGCCCGCGAGCACCATTCCCACAATATGGGGAATGCGCAGCTTACCCATGACAATGGGCGCGAAGAGTATGATGCACAGCACGACGAAGAATATCATCGTGGGCGACGTTATGGGAAAATATTGTGACAATCCGGGCATATATGTTATGTCAAGCTGTGTTTTTGCATGCAAAATTGCAAAAAAAAATCATGATTTTATAACATTTGGCTTAAAAGTTGTACTTTTGCAGGCGAAATTTTGTAATATGGAATTTATGGAATTTAAAGAAGTTAAAGAAGTTAAAGCCGAATGACTCGTTAATGAATTAATGGATTATGGCAATAATATGGAATAACAATGGTTTCCCATTTTTCACTCTTAACCTTTCACTCGACAGGTCATTCGGCTTTAACTTCTCTAACTTCTTTAACTTCTCTAACTTCCGCAAACATTAAATAAAGTATATAATAATATGAACGTAGCAATCGTTGGGGCGAGCGGAGCCGTGGGACAAGAGTTTCTCAGGGTGCTCGCAGAGAGAGATTTTCCTATTGACAACCTCGTGTTGTTCGGTTCTAAACGGTCGGCAGGCACCAAGTACACATTCAAGGGCAAGGAGTACGAGGTAAAACTGCTGCAGCACAACGACGACTTCAAGGACATAGACATAGCCTTCACGTCGGCGGGAGCCGGCACATCAAAAGAGTACGCGGCCGACATTACCAAGTACGGAGCCGTGATGATTGACAACTCGAGCGCCTTCCGCATGGATGACGACGTGCCGTTGGTCGTTCCCGAGTGCAACGCCGAGGACGCCCTCAACCGCCCGCGCGGAATCATCGCCAACCCTAACTGCACCACGATAATGATGGTTGTAGTGCTGCAACCGCTCGAGAAGCTGAGCCACATACGCCGCATACACATCGCAAGCTACCAGAGCGCGAGCGGCGCGGGCGCCGCGGCGATGGCCGAGCTACAGCAGCAGTACAAGGAGATTATGGACGGACAGCCGGTAACGGTAAGCAAGTTTCCCCACCAGCTGGCGTACAACGTGATTCCCCAGATAGACGTTTTCCAGCCCAACGGATACACCAAGGAGGAGATGAAGATGTTTAACGAGACGCGCAAGATAATGCACAGCGACGTGAAGTGCTCCGCAATGTGCGTGCGTGTGTCGTCGCTCAGGGCTCACTCGGAGTCCGTATGGATTGAGACCGAGCGCCCCATAAGCGTAGAGGAGGCGCGCCAGGCAATAGCCGCCGCGCCGGGCGTTACTCTTGAGGACGACCCCGAGCACCTTGTTTACCCGATGCCGCTCGACACGGCGGGCAAGGATGACGTATACGTAGGCCGTATCCGCAAGGACCTGGCCGACGAGAACGGGCTTACATTCTGGCTCAGCGGCGACCAGATACGCAAGGGCGCGGCGCTCAACGCCGTACAAATCGCCGAGTATCTTGTCAATGTTGGCAACGTGAAATAACATGCATACATAACAGCCTGGCAATCAGGCAGTTCGTAAAAGGCCACCTTTTAGCTTGTAAAAGGTGGCCTTTTATTGTACAAAACACGGCCTTTCGCGACGCAAAAGGCCGCCTGTCGCCATCGGTACGCACGACAGCGCGCAGCTGAAGAGCGCCAAAGCGCCGCAACAGTAATATTTGATACGCAAACTTATATTGCTGATAAGTTTCGCCGTAAATGGCAAATGTTTCAATATACTATCATAAAATGTCTCAAAATATCGAAAAAATGGCCCTTCCAAGCGGTATGAGACATTTTGAAACGCCGCTGAAACATATTATAACAAGAGCTTTGTCATAATTATATAATTTTGCGTTCGAGAAACATTTTTTACTTTAAATAACATAAAAAAACCGAATCATGAAACACTCTATCAAAGTTTGCAAGACTCTCGGTTTGCTGTTCCTCATGAGCATACTGCCATTAATGGCCTTCGCCCAGGGGTCAACAATAACCGTGAAAGGACAGGTCACCGACGAAGAGGGGCCTATCATCGGCGCAACGGTAAGAGAAAAAGGCACCAAGTCGGTAGCCGTCACTGACCTTGACGGTTACTATACTATTAAGGTAAACCCGGGTGCCACACTTACCTTCTCCTATCTTGGCTATCAGAACCAGGACGTAAACGTAGGCAACAAGACTAAGGTTGACGTCAGGATGATATCCGACACCCAGGCACTGAGCGAAGTGGTCGTGGTAGGTTACGGCCAGATGAAACGTTCGGACGTAACCGGTTCCGTTGTATCGGTCAACTCGGAGTCAATCGAGCGCGCCGTTCCCACCAGTATAGACCAGGTGCTCCAGGGACGCGCTGCCGGCGTACAGATTCAGGCCAACTCAGGTACTCCGGGCGCAAACACCAGTATCCGTATCCGCGGTATCAACTCGCTCAACTCAACCAACCAGCCGATTTTCGTAATCGACGGCATTGTTGTAGAGCCACAGAGCACCGACACAAGCGACCCATTGTCGAGCAACAACCCGCTGCAAGTATCAACCCGAGCGACATCGTATCGATGGACGTGCTCAAGGACGCGTCGGCAACCGCCATCTACGGCGCCCGCGCCGCTAACGGCGTCATCATGATCACCACCCGCAGGGGTAAGGCCGGCGAAGCCTCTGTGACCTATGACGGCTACGTGGGCTGGCAGGAGATGACGCGTGAGCTGCCAATGATGAACCTTCAGGAGTATGCCCGCCACAGCAACGCGCGTGCGGAAGTGGGCATAAGGGAGTATGAGGACGCCTTCGTTAATCCCGACGCCCTCGGTCCCGGTACCAACTGGCAGGACGAACTATTCCGCAGCGCGCTCATGACGAGCCACAACATCTCTGTGACCGGAGGTTCAGACAAGGCCACCTACTCGTTCTCGGCCGGCTACCTAAACCAGGACGGTATCGCCGTAGGTTCCGGATACAAGCGCCTCACGCTGCGCGGCAACACCGACGCGCAGGTGAAGAAGTGGCTCAAGGCCAGCCTCAGCTTCTCGCTTACGGATTCTAAGCAGGAAGTGGGCGCCGACAACGACGTCATCATGAACACCCTGATGCAGCAGCCCTCGGTAGCAGTAAGGAGCGCCGACGGCTCGTTTGACGGTCCTGACGACGTTTACATGCCGGTCAACGCGGTGGCGCTGGCCGAGTTGCGCGAAAACTATAACAAGAAGATGAACTTCCGCTTCAACGCCAATCTTGAAGCTACGCTCTACAAGGGACTGACGTTCAAGACCGAGCTCTCGGCCGACTATAACCTCAACAAGTTCTACTATTACGAGCCTGACTATACGTTCGGCGCCCTGGTAAGCAACACCCGCACGGGCCGCTGGACCAAGACCGACACCAAATACTGGTCATGGCGCAACATCCTGACCTATCAGAACGTCTTTGCCGAGAAGCACACCGTAAACATAATGCTTGGACAGGAGATGAGCCAATCGCACTGGGAGAACCAGGTGAGCACGGCCAACGGCTTCCTCTCTAACAGCACTCACGACCCCTCGGCAGGCGACATTACGACGTCGACGGGTACGGGTACGCAGAACGACAACTCCATATTCTCTTACTTCGGACGCGCGTTCTACTCTTATGACGACCGCTACCTCATCACCGCAACGCTCCGCCGCGACGGCAGCTCGCGCTTCGCGCGCGGCAACCGCTGGGGTTGGTTCCCGTCAGCGGCGCTCGCATGGCGCGTATCCAACGAGAAGTTCATGGCCAAGGCAAGCAAAGTGATCAACAACCTGAAGCTGCGTCTCGGCTGGGGTTCTACCGGTAACCAGAACGTTTCAGACTGGGCTTACATGGCTCTGCTCGCCTCGAAGGGCACGCCGTGGGGCACCGGAGTGCTCAACGCCAACACTCCTAACCCTGACCTGAAATGGGAGACAACGACGTCATGGAACATAGGCTTCGACCTCAACCTCTTCCAGAACCGCATCGAGTTCATCTTCGACTGGTATTACAAGAACACTGACGACCTGCTGCTCCAGCTGCCGTTGCCTACATACTTAGGTTCTTACGGTAACGGCGCAGCCTCGAACCCGTGGCAGAACGTAGGTTCAATGCGCAACACAGGTATCGAGATGACCCTCAACACGGTGAACATCGACAAGGGCGGATTCCAGTGGCGCACCAACATCACCTTCTCGCTCAACCGCAACAAGGTGACCCGCCTCGACACCGAGAGCGCGTCAATCGACAAGACCCTGCTCACCACCGAAAACAACACCGTTACACGTACCGTCGTTGGCAAGCCCGTAGGCCAGCTTTACGGATATAAGGTGATCGGCCGGTTCGACCGTCCGGAGGACTTCTACTATAAGGACGCCCAAGGAGTGGTACGCCCCGTGGCAATACCCGAAGGCAGCTCTATCAGCGAGTCGGGAACATGGATCGGCGACTACATCTTCGAGGACATAAACAAGGACGGCGTAATCAACGCCGAGGACTGTACGTTCATCGGCGACCCGCAGCCCGACTTCACCTACGGTATCGGCAACACGTTCTCATGGAAAGGCTTTGACCTCACGATATTCTTCAACGGAAGCTATGGTAACGACATCCTTAACCTTACGAGAAAGAGTCTCGGCGACGTGCGCGTAAACAGCAACCTGCTGGCTGAATGCGCCGATTATGCAAGGATAGGCGTAATTGACCCGAACCTGCCTGATGACGATTTCCGTAACCTGTACGTAACAAATCCGTCATCACGCCTGCCCCGCCTCAGCGCATCCACGACCAACGCCAACAGCCGCGTAAGCGACCTATGGGTCGAGGACGGCTCATACATCCGCCTGCAGAACATCTCGCTCAGCTATACCTTCCCCAAGTCAATCGTGAACAAGCTGAAACTGCAGAACCTGAAGGTTTACATGAATCTGCAGAACGTCTACACCTGGACCAACTACAGCGGTTATGACCCTGAGGTCGGCTCGATGTACGGCGACGCGCTGATGACCGGCGTAGACTACGGACGTTATCCTTCACCGCGTATCTATACATTCGGTCTTAACATAACTTTTTAACGCAGATCCGTACGAACAGGAATAAAAAGAGAACATTATAATATAAAGGAGAATATGAAAACCAAGATATTATTATTCGGCTCGCTCCTTTCCGCCGGACTGGGCCTGACCTCTTGCGCAGAGGACTTCCTCGATCAGGAGAATACAACCAACATCAACGCCGAGACGTTCTTCAACAGCGACGAGGCCGTCAGCGAGGCCGTGTTCCCGCTTTACAACTACGTGTGGAACAACTTTAACGACCAAGCCTATTACGGAATGGGCGACGGAAAGGCCAACAACATAACGGCGCAATACTCTAACTACATATATCCGTACACGAACTTCAACGAGAACGGACTGAGCGAGGGCCTTTTCCAAGCCTGGGGCTCGCTTTACTCAGTGGTAGCGCAGGCCAACAACACAATCAACAACATAGAGGAGCGCTCGACATCGAACGTCAGCGAAGAAGCAAAGACGCACGGCATTGCCGAGGCACGCTTCATGCGCGGCCTTGCTTACTGGTACATTGCCTCGCTGTGGGGCGACGCCATTATCTACACTAACACCAGCGACATGGTCAACAACTACGTCGTGCCGGCCAATCCGCGCGCCGACGTCATGGAATTCGCCATCCGCGACCTCGAATATGCTGCCGTAAACCTGCCTGCCACGTCACCTGCCACGGGCCGTATCAACAAGTACACGGCTTACGGAATGCTGTCGAGAGTGTATCTTTCAATGGCCGGACTGACCACCGAAGGCCGTTACGACGGCACAAACGTAGCCACAGACTTCAACCGCGGAACACGTAACGAATACTATCTTGACCTTGCACGCCGCGCCGCCATGAAGGTTATAACCGAGTCTAACTTCAGCCTTATGGAGAAATACGGCGACTTGTTCAAGATCGAGAACAACAACTGCAAGGAAGATATGTTCCAGCTACAGTGGCTGCAAGGCTCTACCGACGCCATTGGATGGGGCGCAAACCAGACTATATCCACGTTCTTCGGATGGTCTACGATGGTGTGCGACGGCACCAACTGGGGCGGAGCTACATACTGCTCATATGACCTTTTCGTAGAGTACGAGCCTAACGACCTGCGCAAGCACGAGTCAGTTGCGTGGTACGGCGAATATTATCCCGAACTTAACACCAAAGGCGGCGGCTATACTTACGGCATAACGGAAGACGCTGCCACGCAGGGAGCCAACATCAAGAAGTATGTCGTCGGCACGATTGACGACAACGGCGTAAGCTACAAGCAGTCGAGCGGAATCAACACCCACATGCTTCGCCTTGCCGAAGTGTATCTCAACCTTGCCGAGGCGATATTGGGCAACAACCAGTCAACGAGCGACAAAACGGCCCTTTGCTATTTCAATGCCTTAAGGACACGTGCCGGACTTGCTCCCAAGCCCAGCATCTCATACGAAGACCTGCGCCATGAACGCCGCGTAGAGCTGGCGTTCGAGGGACAGTATTGGTACGACCTGGTAAGGCGCGCATATTATCACCAACAGGAAGTGGTGAACTACCTGAATTCGCAGAACCGCAACGCAAACTATTATGACGCCTCAACGCATGAATATAAGTTGCCCGACGATTGGACGGGAGTAGGCCCGGGCGTAGCTACGGCGACAGTAAGAAACCTGAAGTTGCCTTATCCAGACACTGACGTAAACCGCAACCCATACCTGCAGAGCGACGGTAACGGTAACCTGCAGACCGTGGCTTATGAATTCGGAGAACGTGAAGTAACGGACGAGCAACTGTACAATTAATTAAATAAGGTCATGAGGTTTATAGGTTTTATGGTCATACGGGTATGCTGAATAAACACTGCAAGTCCCTTATAACCGTAAAGCCTTACAACCCAAAACCGATGGATAAATAACATTTAACGACATTTTAATCATGAAAAGCTTAAAATATATTTGGCTGTTCTGCCTCACACTGGCAACCCTCGGCCTCGTTTCATGCAACGATGACGACGAGGCTTCAAGCAGCTCGCCCATCACCGTGACGCAGATTTACCTTGAAGACGCTGACTCTGACGTGCCCGACAGGCCTGTTGACTTTGCCCGTCTGGGGCAGACTATCCGCATCGAGGGTTCGGGCTTTGCAGGACTTAGGGAACTGTACATCAACGGTTTCGAGACATATTTCAACGTAGCATACGTTACGAATACCAACATCATCGTGTCGATCGACACCGACACACCCGTAAGCGAGGCTGACCCTGAGCAGCGCAACACCATCCGCTTTGTCAAGGGCGGCACCGAATACACCTATCCGTTTACGATACGCGCAGCGTCGCCCATCATCACAAGCATTGACAACACGCTGCCAATGCCTGGCGAGACGGTGGTTGTACGAGGAGAGAACCTTCAGGAAACATCGCTCGTAACACTGCCCGACGGCTCGCAGATTACCGACATCACCAACGCTCCCAAGGATGAGGACGGCGAGTGGTTCTCGTTCGTAATGCCGAGCGGAGTGAGCACCTACGGTGCGATAACCGTCACCTGTGCCAACGGAACGGCCGTGTCGCCTGAATACTTCAACAACCGCACGTGCATGATTCTCGACTTCGACGGCACCGGAACCCTCGGATACTGGGGCACTGAAGGCGAGGGCAGCCAGATAGGAGAGACAGATCTCGTGGACGACCCGCTGAACACCGGTCGCGAAAAAGTGCTCCAGATAGTTCCGCAACGCATGCTCGACGCAGGCGGAGTGGCAGCAATGAAGTCACGCGCAACCGAGTGCTGGACCAACGGCGACGACTTGGATGACTGGAACTGGATGACCGACGAGATATCTGACACCACCCTGCTAACCGACGTAGCGCTACAGTTTGACATCTACGTACCCGACGCCTGGGGCGGAACCGGCCAGATAGAGGTGTGCCTGTTCAACAATTTCAACTTCGGAGGGTATAACTCTGACGATGCGTCTGACGGCGCCCAGTGCGCTTTCTACATACCTTGGATCGTAGACAACGAGAACGTTCCGTTCCATACTACCGGCTGGCAGACGGTAACGATACCGTTCAGCGAGTTCCGCAAGTATGCCGCAGAGATAGAAGCCGGCGACTCTCCCACCTTCCGCGAGGTCATCGACGAGCGCAACGCCGCCACGTACAAGAACTTCGGCATGGGCTTCGTCAACACCAACATCACGCTCGGCGACGGTACCGAGTTTGAGTCTTCGGTATTCACGGGACGCATCTATATCGACAATTGGCGTATCGTGCCTTGCGCAAGCGAAATAATATCAGACTTCCCCGACGAAGAAGAATAATCCATAAGCAGACCGGCCGGCGGGCTGCATTCCGCCGCCTGGCGGCCGGTCAACTTAAAGTAACATAACAAAAAACAGAATATCATGAAACTGAACAAGATAATTTTCCCGATGCTTGCCGCCCCGCTGCTGCTCACGGGCTGCTATGACGAGAAGATGGAGTGGCACACTCCGGAGGGGCATAATCCCGTAACTTCCGACGAGATACCGCTGCAGCTTCAGGAGGAGATAGACCATTACGACTACATAAAGAACTACATGGCCCAGAATATGCCCGAGACGCCCATAGGAGTGGGCCTGACGGCCAACTATTATATCGACGCCGACGGCGAGCACCCCGACTACGCAGGACTTTGCGACGCGCATTTCCAGCAGTTCGTAACAGGCAATGCCATGAAGATGGACGCCATGGTGAACTCTGACGGAACGCTTAACACGGCCACGCTCGACGCTTTCACGGCCAAGGTGCCCGGCGACAAGCAGATATTCGGCCACAACTTCATTTGGCATACGCAGCAGCAACAAGCTTACCTGCGTTCGCTTATTGCTCCAACACAAGCACAGTTCATTATTGGTGGTATCGCCACACAGCTTCTTAATGACAGCTATAATTTCAATGGCGGAACAAAAGGCGGCTGGGACGTTACCGGTGATGACCGTGTAAAAATGAGTGTAGAGGAAGGAGGCGGTCAGGATGGTTCTGATTGCATTAAGCTTGAAGTTCTTACACCGGGCGAGGCTTACCAGGTACAGTTCTTTTATGACCTTACAGCAAACCTTGACAATACCAAGACATACAAGGTATCTTTCAAAGTCAAGTCTTCTGTTGCGGGGGGATATATACAGTTCCAAACCCAGAGTGTGCCTTCTTATGGAAGTCAGCAATGGGGACCTGAAATTACAGACTTGGGCACAGGCTGGACGAAATATGAATGGGAGTTCACTCCAAACTATGCCGACGATAACCGAATTATATGTAATTTAGGTAAGGTTGCTGCTACATATTACATCGATGACATAGTTTTTGGAGAGAAACTTTACGATGATGATAGTCACGATGTCTTGCCCGGTAGCGGTATAAACTATACCCTTAAGACGGCAGAAGAGAAACGCACGGCGTTGCTCGGAGCCATGGAGAGCTGGATAGGCGGAATGCTCGACCACGTGAAGAACGACACCCGTTTCGTGGGTTGGGACGTCATCAACGAGCCGATTACCGACGACGGCTACTACCGCGGCATTGACAACCACTTCGGCGGAAAAAGGGAAGACGACAACGGCAACACCCAATACGACGCAGCACCTGTGGAGAACGAGGAGACAGGACTTACGCTTAACTGGGTCGACAACAACTTCTACTGGGGCTATTACCTCGGCATGGACTACGCTACGAGAGCCTTCGAGATAGCCCGCGAGCACGCTCCCGCAGGCATGAAGCTGTACGTCAACGAATACGGACTTGAGACAAATCCGACCAAACTGGCAAAGCTCATCGACTTCGTGAACTATATCGACCAGAACAGCACTACCCAGGTAGACGGCATAGCCACGCAGATGCACGTACAGGCTAACGGCATCACGAGAGAGCAGGTGGACCAGATGTTCCAGACCTTGGCCGCAACGGGCAAGCTGGTGCGCGTAAGCGAGCTTGACGTAGCCCTCGGAACATCATCGCCGACGCAGGAAGACCTGCAGCTGCAGTCAGACGTTTACCAGATGATTATCGAGTCGTACAAGGAGAACGTGCCTGCCGAGCAGCGCGGAGGCTTCGTAGTATGGACACTGTCTGACGCCGCCGATGAGCACGAGTACTGGCTCAAGGGCGACAAGCCCAACCTATTCGACGAGAACTACGGCCGCAAGATAGCCTACAAAGGCCTTTGCGACGGCATTGCCGGATACGACATCGGCGCTGACTTCAGCGGCGACATGTGGAAAGACCAGGCTACCGAAGACCAGGAGGACGAGACCGGCGAAGAAGCAGCCGAACCTACTGAATAACAATGACTTACTACTAACCGGCGTCACTTCATGACAAGGCGCCGTGCAAAAGGCCATCTTTTAGCTTGTAAAAGGTGGCCTTTTATCGTGTAAAAGACCGTCTTTTGCAACGCGAAAGACGGTCTTTCGCAAAACACGGGGTAATCATATCACAATTAAAGGGTGACGACATAGTACAAAGCACGCCGGCATACGTCTAATAGGTATCATGAAACGTTATTTTATCACCTTACTGATATTGGCGGCGGGGATGGTCATTCCCGAGTCAATCATAGCGCAACAGCGCTACAAAATCGGAGTTTGCGACTGGATGGTGCTCAAGCGCCAGAAGCTCGGCGAGTTCAAGCTGGCCAAAGAGTTGGGCTGCGACGGACTCGAGATGGACATGGGCGGCCTCGGCACACGCAACTCTTTCGACAACAAGATGCGCGACCCCGAGTCGGTGCGCGTGTTCACCCACATGGCCGACAGCTTCGGCATAGAGGTAGGCGCTGTAGCCATGTCGGGCTTCTACGGCCAGAGTTTCGCCAAGAAAGAAAGCTGGCGCTGGCTCATACAGGACTGCCTAAACACGATGGACGTGTTCGGGGCGAAAGTGGCTTTCCTGCCTTTGGGCGGCTGCGGCAACGGCTGGGCCGACTCTACCGGGCTGCGCCGGCAGATAGTATGGCGGCTGCACGAGGCGGGCGAGATGGCCAAGGCCCGCGGCAAGGTAATAGGAATAGACACCCCGCTCGACGCCGAGGGCAACATAAAGCTGCTTGACGAAATAGGCTCCGACGGCATAAAGATATTCTACAAGTTCCAGACCGCCGTCGAGAACAAGCAAGACATCGCCAAGGAAATAAAGACCCTGGGCAAGGACCGTATCTGTGCCATCCACGCAAGCAATACCGACGGCGTGTGGCTGCGCCACGACAAGGCCATAAACATGAAGAAAATCAAGAAGGCGCTCGACGCCACCGGATGGTCCGGATGGCTCTTCGTTGAACGCAGCAGGGACGTCAACCAAGTGCGCAACGTGAAAGTTAATTATGGCGAAAATGTTAAATATTTAAAAGAAATACTGCAATGAGAAAAATTATCGCTATTTTTGTATCGCTAATAACATTGAATACCGTAAACGCCCAAACCTTTAAATTAGACTCCGACGGACGCGACCAAGGCTATGTGAACACCATCCTCGGCCGCTCGAAGAAAGTCACCGACGCCCTGAACATTACGGGCACGGCTAAGGGAGAGCAAGTAATGAACATCGTAGCTAACCGCTATTTCGAGCTGAATGACATTTATGAAGAGAGAGACAGCCTGAAGAAGGCGGCCTCGGCCCTTACCGGCGACGTGAAGAAACAGGCGCAGGCATTTGCCGAAAGCCAGAAGGACAGCAAGCTGTACCGCTCTCACTTCGCTTTCGATGCCGACCTGTCGCTGTTTCTCGACGCCTCGCAAATCGAGACGGTAAAGGACGTCATGACGTACAACGTTGTAAAAGTAACATATGACGCGCAGTGCGACATGATACCAACCCTTACCGCCGAGGAGAAAGCCCAAATCCTTGCGTGGCTCAAGGAAGCCCGCGAGTTTGCCATAGACGCCGAGAGCTCAAAGAAGAAACACGAGGCCTTCGGCAAATACAAGGGCCGTATCAACAACTACCTGAGCAAGCGCGGATACAACCTTACTAAGGAACGCGAGGCTTGGGCAGAACGTGTAAAGGCAAGAGGAGGCACATTGTAATTCAAAATTCACAATTCATAATTCATAATTGGGTAAGCAGCGTCTACGCACATTGTCTGATACTAATACGTAAAAGACGGTTGAAGCCTATATAACCCGAGCAATGGCTATGAATTGTAGATTATGGATTACACAACAGAATGCCAAGCACGGCAGGCCCGCCGACAACCCGATTACGAATTATGAATTGTGAATTATGAATTATAAACTACTAACCCTATTTATCACCGCGGCCGTGTCAACACCAGCCGCGGCCCAGCAAAACGGCATTACCGACACACGCAACAGCAAGTATGCCGTAGTCAATTCAACACCTATTGACGCAGTCAAATGGAACGGAGGCTTCTGGGGCGAACGTTTCGGCGTATTCAGCGGCACATCCGTACAAAGCATGTGGGAGACATGGAAGTCTGACGAAGGCAAAAGCTACAACAACTTCCTAATAGCCGCAGGCAAGAAGAAGGGCAAACGCCACGGCCCGCCATTCCATGACGGCGACATGTACAAGTGGCTTGAGGCCGTTGCTGCCGTCTACGCGGTAAACAAAGACCCTGAGCTGGACAAAATCATGGACGACGTAATCGACCTGATAGCCCGCTCGCAACGGCCTGACGGCTACCTGCACACGCCCGTTATCATAGCCGACAGACTGAAAGCGGAGAAACAGTCGGGCCAAATCGCGTCTGACGAGGCGAAAGAGAACGAGAATATCGGCACAAAGGTAGGCACCAGCGGCGACGGACGATTCGGCAATCCGCTGAACTTCGAGGCTTACAACCTCGGTCATCTAATAACCGCCGGTATCATACACAAGCGTGCGACAGGCAAGACGACCCTGTTCGACTGCGCCGTTAAGGCTGCCGACTGCCTTTACGACTTCTACATGAACCCGTCTGCCGACGCGCTGGAGAAAGGAGTTATCTGTCCGTCACACTACATGGCGGTGACCGAAATGTACCGTGAGACAGGCAACCAGAAGTACCTTGAATTGTCAAAGCAGCTCATAAACATACGCGACAGCGTGAAGAACGGCACCGACGACAACCAGGACCGCATACCGTTCCGCCAGCAGTACAACGCCATGGGGCACTCCGTCAGGGCTAATTACCTGTACGCCGGAGTGGCCGACCTATACGTAGAGGACGGCGAGGCACAGCTGAAGAAGAACCTCGACGCCATCTGGAACGACCTGGTAAACCGCAAGATGTACATCAACGGAGCCTGCGGCGCGCTGTACGACGGCACCTCTCCCGACGGAACGGAGTACAACCCGGACCTCATACAGAAGGTACACCAGAGCTACGGACGCCCTTACCAGCTGCCCCACTCCACCGCCCACAACGAGACTTGCGCCAACATAGGCAACATGTTGCTAAACTGGAGAATGTTCCAGGCCACAGCCGACGCAAAATACACCGACCTCGTAGAGAACTGCCTGTACAACAGCATTCTCTGCGGAATAAGCCTTGACGGCACAAAATATTTCTATACAAACCCCCTGCGCATGTCGGACGAACTGCCCTACGACCTGCGTTGGCCCAACGAACGCGTGAAGTACATCAGCTGTTTCTGCTGTCCGCCAAACACGTTGCGCACACTTTGCGAGGCTCAGGACTATGCGTACAGCGTAGGAAAGGGCGAGATTTACGTCAATCTTTACGGCGCGAACACGCTCAATACAAAGCTTGAAGGCATTGGAGAGATTACCCTTGAGCAGAAGACCGACTACCCCTGGGACGGCAACGTGGCGCTTACGATAGCCAAGCTGAAGGGCAAGAAGGACTTTACACTAAAGCTCAGGATACCAGCTTGGTGTAAAGGCGCAAGGATACTCGTCAACGGCGAGCCCGTAAATGCCGACACAAGCAGCGAAAGCTACGCGGCCGTGACCCGCCAATGGAAGAAAGGCGACACGGTGACTCTCGACATGCCGATGGAAGCCAAGCTTATAGAAGCGAACCCGTTGGTTGAGGAATGCCGCGGCCAAGTGGCCGTACAGCGTGGCCCGATACTGTATTGCATCGAGAGCAACGACCTCGGCGGCGCTGACATCGACAACATCGCGATACCGGCCGACGCCAAGTTTACGCCCGTTGAAACGACTATCGAAGGCAGCCGAATCATGGCTCTCGAGACTGAAGCCGTAGACCGTGGCGAGACATCATGGCAAGGCACACTTTACAGAGAGATTAACGACAACGACAAAAAAGTGAAAATACGCCTCATCCCCTACTACGCATGGGGCAACAGGGGCAAAAGCGAAATGACTGTATGGATACCCGTAAAACTCTAATAACATCAATCTTTGCCGTAACTATCGGCCTAACTTCGTATGCGACCGACTTGCTCGTCAAGCCGGGCGCATACTCTATCGAGAAAGCCCTGCAACAAGCACGTGAGGAAAGGCGGCTGAATAATGCCACGGACATCTGCCTGCGACTGCAGGAAGGCGTCTACCAGCTTAACCAACCGATAACGATACGCCCCGAGGACAACGGCACACGCATAGTGGCCGACGGCAAGGTGACCATCAGCGGAGGCGTAAGCATAAGCGGATGGAAGAAGGAAGGAAAGTACTACGTGGCCGACGTGCCCGACTTCAACGGCCGTCCGCTGGAGTTCAGGCAGCTTTGGGTGAACGGGAAGAAGGCCGTAAGGGCAAGGGACGTCAACGACTTTGAGCAAATGTTCCGTATCCGCAGCGTCGACAAAGCCAACGAAACGATATACGTTCCGGCCAAGGCGGTGAAGAAAATCATTAACGCAAAATATCCGGAAATGGTGCTCCACGAGATGTGGTGCATAGCTAATCTACGAATCAAGAATATAAAAATCCAGGGCGACAGCGCCGCCGTAACTTTCCACCAACCCGAAAGCCACGTGCACTTCATGCATCCCTGGCCGTCGCCAATGGTCACAACGGACGGCCACAACTCGGCTTTCTACCTGACAAACGCCAAGGAACTGCTGGACAGCGAGGGCGAATGGTATCTTGACGCACGCGCGTCCAAACTGTATTACATACCCCGCAAGGGCGAGGACATGGGCAGCGCGGAGGTAATAGCGCCGGCGGTTGAGACGCTGGTACAGGTAGCAGGCACGCCGGACGAACCCGTCAAGGACGTAACCTTTGAGGGTATAACGTTCAGCTACACCACCTGGATGCGTCCGTCTGTCAGCGGACATGCCCCTCTTCAGGCAGGAATGTACATGACCGAGGCGTACAAGCTGCGCCCGAAAATGGACCGTCCCAACGGCGACCACAAGCTGGACAACCAGGGATGGGTAGGCCGCCCGGCGGCAGCGGTAAGCCTCAACTGCGCCGAGAACGTATCGTTCACCAAGTGTACGTTCGAGCATAACGCATCGACAGGCCTCGACTACCACCTTTATATAAAAGGAGGAACGGTTGACCGCTGCACCTTCCGCGACATCGGCGGCAACGGAATACTGGCCGGAGGCTTCAGTCCGGAGGGTTTCGAGGCGCACAAGCCTTACGACCCGGCCGACAGACGTATCATCTGCACGGGGCTGAACATCACCAACAACCTCATCACCGACGTAACAAATGAAGACTGGGGCTGTGTAGGTATAGGCGCAGGCTTCGTAAGGGACATACGTATCTGCAACAACGAAATTAGCGACGTATCCTATACGGGCATATCCGTTGGCTGGGGATGGAACCAGCAACCCTGCTCCATGGCAAACAACCTGATTAGCGGTAACCTGATATACAACTACGCCAAGCACATGTACGACACTGCGGGAATATACACCTTGGGCGCGCAACCCCACTCTCTGATAGAGGGGAACGTTGTCCGCGACATCTATACCCCAAGCTATGTGCACGACCCTGAGCACTGGTTCTACCTGTACACCGACGAGGGTTCGTCAGGCATTACGGTACGCAACAACTGGACTCCTGCGGAGAAATACCTCAAGAACGCCAACGGCCCGGGCAACACATGGGAGAACAACGGCCCTGCAGTAGCCGACAGTATCAAGGCCAACGCAGGCATAAGGAAATAGCGGAGCAAATTTCATGGTTTGCGAAAGGCGGCATTTCGCGCTGCGATTTGCCGTCTTTTACCGTACAAAAGACGGTCTTTTACAAAGCAAAAGGCCGCATTCCGCAAGACAGAAGGTAACACACTGAATGTCAACAAGTTAAAACCTAAGCAAGAATCAATGGCCGTTAACGCGGCAATAACATTGTTCAAGGCTAAACCACTACTAACCATAAAAAAACAATATAACAAGAAACTAATATATGGAAAAGACGAAAAGCAGCTTGAAAAGCACCATCGCGGTGTCGCTGACAAACTATCTTGACGCCGGAGCCATCGTGGCCGGCGCCAGCGGACTTACCCTCTGGCAGGACTATCTCGGACTGACCGAGGGACATCTCGGCCTGCTCAACGCCATAAGCGCCAACTGCCTTGGCGCCGCGATAGGCGCCATCATCGGCGGATTCCTTGCCGACAAGTACGGACGCAAGGCCATCTATACGTACAACATGCTGGTGTACATGCTCGGCGTGGCGCTCATCATGTTCTCATTCAACTTCCCCATGCTGCTTGCCGGCTTCCTTGTTACCGGCATTTCAGTAGGCGTGGGCGTACCGGCGTCGTGGACCTACATTTCAGAAAACTCCGAAGTAGGCAACCGCGGACGTAACATCGGCATATCACAGATGGCATGGGGCATTGGTCCTACCATCATCCTGATACTAGGAACGCTGCTCGCGCCACCTACGGGAGCCACCGCCGACAGCGCCGGAGTGCTGTTCGTCCCCGTCGTCAAGACGCTTGCCGACCTGCTTACCGGCGGCACAGCCGAAGGCACGGCGCTCAACGTGTTCAGCAGCCGACTGGTGTTTGCCTCGCTGTTCATCGTGGCATTTATCGCATGGAACCTGCAACGCCGCCTCGACGAGTCGGCAGAGTGGAAGGCGGAAAAGGCCAAGGCTACTGCCAACGACAATAAAGGCACATTCGCGTCGTTCGGTTCACTCTTTACAAATAAGGTCAACATCCGCACGATACTCTTCCTTGCGGGTATCTACCTTACATGGAACCTGGTAAGCTCGGTGATGGGCTTCTTCCAACAGCACATATACGAGACGGCCGGAGGCCTCTCTAATCAGCACGCCAACATGCTTTCCGTGGCGCAGTGGGTAATCATCATCGTCACCACTTTCTTCTTCTCGATGGTTGTCGACAAGGTTAACCAGCGCTGGCTCTACGCTTTCGGCGTGGGCATGGGCGTAATCGCCTGGGTGATTATCGTCACGATAGGCGTCAACAGCATTGCGGGCCTGCTCTTCTTCACCCTCATCTGGGGTATACAGGCCGGCGTCTCGGTGCAGTCGTTCTATGCTCTGTGGGCATCGGAGCTGTTTCCCGCCAAGTACAGGGCTGCCGCCCAGGGCATAATGTTCTTCATCGTACGCGGCGTATCGGCACTGTGGGGACTCGGTTTCGTATACATCTACGGCGAGAACGGCGAGGGATTCACCCTTGCTGCGTACATCATGATGGCTCTGTTGGTTATCTCAATGTTAATCGGAACAATATGGACACCGCAGACAAGAGGCAAGACACTTGAACAAATAACAAAAGAAAGATATGGCGACGACATCTAAAGCAACGTGGATTTGGTATCCGGGCGACTACGAGATCTGGCTCGGCAACAAGATGAACAACCGCCGCACCGACCGCGGCGCATACTTCCCGCCGTTCTGGAAGCAGGACAGCCATTACGTAACCGTTGAGTTCAGCAAAGCCGTGAGCCTTGCTGAAGACGAGACGCTGACCATTGCCACGGAGGGCGACTACAACATAAAGATTGACGGTAAAATGCTGTTCGGCATGCCTGCAACGTTCACGCTGCCTGCCGGAGAGCACCGCATAAACATAAAAGTACACAACCAGGCCACTCCGCCAGCTCTATACGTAAGCGGAAAGACTGTAAATACAGACGCCACATGGAACGTAACGTTCGAGGACAAGGAGTGGATTGACGAAAGCGGAAAGGCCAGCGACACGTCGTCAACGGTCTACATGCCCGCCGGTTGCTGGAACTTCAACTCGCCGGAGCAACTGCCCTCGGCGTTCAACCTTAGCCGTAAGCGCATCTGTCCGGTAAACAATGACGGCAGCCTGTACGACTTCGGCCGCGAGACCTTCGGCTATGCCGTGCTCAAAGGCATAAATGGCAACGGCACGATAGACCTGTATTACGGCGAAAGCGAGGAAGAGGCACGCGACAAGGAGTATTGCGAAACGCTGGACAAGCTCGTCGTAAAGGACGGCAAAGTGACTGACCTTGCCACTAACAAGACCACCGAGCTTACAGCTGAATATGTCATGTCGAACAGCAAGGCGCTGCGCTTCATCTACATAGAGACCAATGGTTGCACCGTAGACGGCGTGGAACTTGACTACGAGTACATGCCAGAGACGGAGAAAGGCACGTTCAAATGCAATGACGAAGAGCTGAACCGAATCTGGGAAATAGGCGCTTATACCATGCAGCTTACTTCCCGCGAGTTTTTCATTGACGGCATAAAGCGCGACCGTTGGGTGTGGAGCGGCGACGCATCGCAAAGCTACCTGATGAACTATTACCTCTTCAACGACAACGAAATGGTAAAGCGCACGACGTGGCTGTTGGCCGGCAAGGCTCCGATAACGAGCCACATCAACACCATTATGGACTACACGTTCTACTGGTTCAACTCCATTTACGACTACTACATGTACAGCGGCGACCGCCATTTCCTGACTCAGATATACCCGACAATGCAGACCTACATGACGTACGTGCTCGGACGCACCGACGAGGACGGCATGGTGGAGGGTCTTCCGGGCGACTGGGTGTTCATAGACTGGGCAGACAAGCCCATGGACAAGCAGGGACAGATAGCCTTCGAGCAGATACTCTTCAGGAAATCGCTTGAGTCCATAGCCGCCGTTGCTGCGCTTGTGGGGGACAATGAGAGCGCCGACAAATACGCAAACATGGCCGATGAGCTGGGCAAGAAGCTGCTGCCCTACTTCTGGAACGATGACAAACAGGCGCTTATGCACAACCGCCGTGACGGCAAGCAGAGCGAAGAGGTGTTCCGTTATCCCAACATGTTCGCCATAATGTACGGCTATCTTGACAAGGAAAAGCAGGATGCGGTGAAGCGTTCGGTAATCCTCAATGACGACGTTCTCAAGATAACGACCCCCTACATGCGTTTCTACGAGCTTGAAGCACTGTGCATGCTCGGCGAACAAGACCGTGTAATGCAGGAAATGAAAGCTTATTGGGGCGGCATGTTAAATGAAGGAGCCACATCGTTCTGGGAGAAATACAATCCCGAAGAGAAAGGAACGGCACGCCTGGCGATGTACGGTCGCCCGTACGGCAAGAGCCTCTGTCATGCCTGGGGAGCAAGTCCCATATACCTGCTCGGCCGATATTACCTCGGCGTAGAGCCGGTAAAACCAGGTTACGAAGAGTACACCGTAAGACCGAAACTCGGCGGACTGGAATGGATGGAGGGCAATGTGCCCACTCCTTTCGGCTCAGTCTACGTCAAGATGGACGCCAACACCATAACCGTAAATAGCGACGGAGGCCACGGTACGCTCATTATCGGTGACAAGAACAACGAAAGAAAGATAGAAATACTACCCGGAAAAGAAATCAACGTGAACTTATGAAAACAGCACGCAACCTACTGATTACGAGTATTACACTGGCTTTGACCGGCTGTGGAAGCACAACCACGAAAGTCGTTACCGAACAATCGCTGCCGCAAACGCAATACGCGGCGTCGCTTGTGGAGAAATATATCCCCTCAATAGGCAAGGGATACAAGATAAACATAGGCCTAGCCGCCGACACAACAGGCCTCGAAAAGGAAGGATTTACAATAAAGAGAAAGGGCAAGAAGATTACAATCACGGGAAATGATGCGTCCGGTGCCATCTACGGAACTAACCGCATGCTTGAATATTTCACGCAATACGGCAATCTCGAAATGCCCGAAATAATCGTCGATTCTCCCGAGATGAAAATCCGCGGAGCATGCGTTGGACTGCAAAAGACGGTTTACCTGCCCGGCCATAAGGTTTACGAGTATCCTTATACACCGGAAAACTTCCCGTGGTTCTATGACAAAGAGCTGTGGATAAAGTATCTTGACATGCTCGCAGCGGACAATATGAACGCCGTTTTCTTGTGGAACGGCCATCCGTTTGCCTCACTTGTCAAGCTCGAAGACTATCCCGTCGCCGCGGAAGTTGACGATGCGACTATGGCGAAGAACCAAGAGATGTTCTCGTTCCTTACCACCGAGGCGAAGAAACGCGGCATTTGGGTTATCCAGATGTTCTACAACATCATTCTGTCGAAGCCCTTTGCCGACCATTACGGCATTCCGACGCAGGACCGCAACCGTCCTATTACGCCGTTGATAAGCGACTACACGCGCAAAAGCATTGCCGCGTTTATCGAGAAATACCCAAATGTGGGCTTCCTTGTGTGCCTTGGTGAGGCCATGGCAACAATCGAGGATGACGTTGAATGGATGACGAAAACCATCATTCCGGGTATCAGGGACGGTCTGAAAGCGTCCGGACGGACTGACGAACCGCCGATTATCCTGCGCTCACACGACACCGACGGACCGCTGGTATTGAAGAAATCGCTGCCGCTTTACAAGAACATATACACCATGACGAAGTATAACGGCGAGTCATTGACGACGTACGAGCCGGGCGGGCCATGGGGAGAAACGCAGAAACAGCTTAGTAGCGTAGCCCCGATACACATCAGCAACGTGCACATCCTGGCCAACCTCGAGCCGTTCCGTTGGAGTTCGCCGGCATTTACGCAAAAAGCCGTACAGGCAATGCACCGTGTTCACGGAGCAAACGGTCTGCACCTGTACCCACAGGCAAGCTATTGGGACTGGCCTTATACGGCCGACAAGCTGCCTGGAGGCAAGCGACAGCTGCAGATTGACCGTGACTGGATGTGGTACGCGGCATGGGGACGTTACTCATGGAACTGCCATCGCGGCACAGACAATGCTTATTGGGAAAAGCGGCTGGCCGACTTTTACGGCACGGACACGCTCACCGCAAAGCGCATTATCGAAGCACTTGACGAAAGTGGAGAGATAGCGCCCAAGCTGTTGAGGCGTTTCGGCATAACAGAAGGCAACCGCCAGACACTTCTCTTGGGCATGAAGATGGGACAACTCATCAACCCCTACAAGTACACTGTTTACGAGGAGTTCTACCAAAGCTGCGGTCCTAAGGGCGAAAAGCTCATCGAATTTGTTGAGAAAGAGTGGAAACACCAGCCTCACGAGGGCGAACTGCCGCTCGACATCATCAACCAATGCGTGACGCACGGCGACAAAGCGGTGGCCGCAATAAGCGGGCTCAGTAGCAAAATAACGAAGAATAAGGACGAGTTTGACCGTCTCGTGAACGACATGAACTGCTACAAGGACTTCGCTTACTCGTTTAAGTACAAGGTGTTGGCGGCACAACAGGTGCTCAACTACAAGTGGAGCAAGGACATAAATTTCCTGAATAAAGCCGTGCCGCTGCTCGAAAAGAGCAACGATTACTACAAAATGCTTGTAGATAAAACAGAAAATACTTATCTTTACGCCAACAGTATGCAGACGGGACACCGCCGAATACCCGTCGGAGGGGATGATGGCAAGTTCAAGACATGGACGGAAATGATGCCCGTTTACGAGGAAGAACTGGCCAACCTGAAGTCAAACATAATAAAGCTGACATCTCCCAACCAGGCTGACGACCAGGAAGAAAAGATAGTAAAGGCTGAAAACGCTCCCGTAAAACTCATCAGCAATTACAAGAGAATAAAGCTGGAGAAAGGCGTCAAGCTGTTCGAGAACCGTGACGAAGCCATCGACTCGCTTGCTCCAGAGCTTGAAGGATTGGAGGCGTTGATTATGAATCGCGACACGACCCGCATTAACGGAGGCGTAGTTGAGTTTGAAACCGACAAGCCGGTGAAAATGCTCGTAGGCTTCTTTATTGACGATCAAAACAAGTTCGCAAGTCCTCCGAAACTCGAGATTGACGCCACAGGAAACGAATTCGGCCAGGCCGAGCCTATTATAAGCAATGCCATCGTCATGTCAAACATGCCCATCGTGAACATCCACGCATACCACATGCCAGCCGGACACCACACCATCCGCTTGCCGAAAGGTATCATAATGGTGGCAGGATTCACGGCAACCGACCTTAAAATCCGTGACGCCGGACTCAACGGTTTGAGTGATGAAGTAGACTGGTTGTTCATGGAATAACATAATGATAAAAAACAACCGTCTTGCAAAAGGTGCCCTTTTACAATGCGAAAGGCCATCTTTTACACGATGAAAGGCCACCTTTTGCAAGCCAATTTGCCGTGTTTTACAACCTCGGAAAAATCGAGGCTAAACGTATCCGACAAACGCCTATATCAAGAAAGAAATGGTTAGAAACATAATCTTCATACTATTACTACTAATCGCGGCCGACTCACAAGCGCAAAACCGTAGCCGCCGGCGCGCCAAGGCACAACCAACGGTACAGACGGAGGTGAGCCAAGAGGCGATGCGTAACATATATAACAAGGTAAGGACTCCGTACAAATACGGCCTTGTTGTCGCTCCCGAGAGCAATGACAGGAAAGTAGACTGCCCCACGGTGTTCCGCCAAGGCGACATGTGGTACATGACTTACGTGTGCTACAACGGCTCTAACGGAACCAATGGCCGCGGCTACGAGACATGGATAGCCGAAAGCAAGGACCTATTGCACTGGCAAACCCTCGGCCGTGTTCTGGCTTTCGGCAACGAAGGCTGGGACATGAACCAGCGAGGTGGATTCCCTGCGTTGATTGATAACGAGTGGGGCGGCAGTTATAACATCCAGAAGTTCAAGGACCGCTATTGGATGACCTACATAGGAGGAGCCGGAACCGGATACGAATCGGTCAACGCTCCGCTCAGTATCGGACTTGCTTCAACCGATGGCGACGTGACCAAAGCCCATTTATGGGAAACCTACAAGAAGCCCATAATGTCGTATGACGATAAGGAAGCGCAGTGGTGGGAGCAGATGACCCAGTACAAAAGCACGGTCTACATGGTGGACAAAAAGAAGTTCGGATACCAGTTCATGATGTTCTACAACGCAGCGGGAAAGAACGAGACACATCCGAAGGGTGAGCGTGTTGGCATTGCTTTCTCGAACGATATGAAGAAATGGAAACGCTATGAGGGCAATCCCGTCTTTGCGCACGACTCTGACGGCACAATAACCGGCGACGCGCAGATAGTAAAGATGGGCAACCTTTACGTGATGTTCTACTTCTCTGCGTTCAATCCTACACGTGAATACAACGCCTTCAACACGTTCGCGGCCAGCTATGACCTCATCCATTGGACTGACTGGCAGGGCGAAGACCTCATCATTCCGTCGAAACCTTACGACGAAATGTTTGCCCACAAGAGTTGCGTTATCAACCATAACGGAGTAGTGTACCACTTCTATTGCGCGGTGAACAACCATGACCAGCGCGGTATTGCCGTTGCGACGAGCAAACCGATGGGCAAGAGTGAAGTGAACTTTCCGCGTCCTAACGCTACGGGAAAGAGGTTTATCACTTCATTGAACGACAACTGGAACATTACGTTCGACCGCAAGACATTCGTCAAGGACATACCTTTCAACCTCGACGATTACTACGGCGCGCTACAAAAAGAGCACGGCAACCTGCATGGTAACGCAACGTTCAAGAAAACGTTTACCGCTCCCGATATGGACGGCAAGCAGTACTTCATCCGATTTGAGGGCGTAGGCACATACGCCGAAGTGACCCTCAACGGCAAGCGTCTCGGACGTTATGACATCGGCAGGACAACAAAGACGATAGACATAACCAAGAACGTCAACAAGAGTGGCGACAACGAACTTACAGTAAGAGTATCACATCCCAAGGGAATAACCGACATGCCGTGGGTATGCGGCGGTTGCAGCTCCGAATGGGGGTTCAGTGAAGGCTCTCAACCGTTCGGCATTTACCGCCCCGTAGTTCTTGAAATAACAGACAAGACACGTGTTGAACCGTTCGGAACGCACATCTGGAACAACGCTACGGCAGACAGCCTGTTTGTCGAGACGGAAGTGAAGAACTACGGTAACACCGCCGACACCATAAGCGTTATCAGCAAAATATGCGACAAGAGCGGTAAACAGGTAATCCGCCTGACCGACAATATCGTGCTGAAACCGGGCGAAATGAAGCTCGTAAAGCAACAAGCAGCCATCAAGGACGCACACCTTTGGGACGTTGACGACCCTTATCTGTACACACTCAACACCATTTTGAAACGCAACAACAAGGCTACCGACGACCTCGTTACGCCTTTCGGAGTACGCACGTCAAGCTGGCCGCTCAACAGAAAAGACGGTGACAACCGCTTCTACCTGAACGGCAAGCCTGTATTCATCAACGGAGTGTGCGAGTACGAGCACCAGTTCGGACAGAGCCACGCCTTTACCGACGCGCAGATTGACGCCAGAATAAAGGAAGTGAAAAGCGCCGGATTCAACGCTTTCCGTGACGCCCACCAGCCACACAACCTGCATTACAAAGACCTGATAGACAAGGAAGGAATACTGTGGTGGCCCCAATTCTCTGCTCATATATGGTATGACACGCCCCAGTTCCGCGAAAGTTTCAAGCGCCACCTGGTGCAATGGGTTAAGGAACGCCGCAACTCTCCGTCCATTATACTGTGGGGATTGCAGAACGAGAGCACCCTGCCCGCCGACTTTGCAAAAGAATGCATGGACATAATAAAGCAGATGGACCCGATGTGCGCCACCATGCGCCTCGTGACGACCTGCAACGGCGGCGACGGAACTGACTGGAACGTAGTGCAGAACTGGAGCGGAACGTATGGCGGAAAGCTTGAGAACTACGCCGAGGAACTGAAACGTGACGACCAGCTGCTCAACGGCGAGTACGGCGCATGGCGCACTGTGGGCAACCATACGGGACAAAGATACACCGAGGAGAAATTCTGCGACATCCTTGAACGCAAGGCTCAGCTGGCCGAGAGCGTTAAGGACAGCGTGTGCGGACAGTTCCAATGGATACTGCAAAGCCACGACAACCCCGGACGACGCCAGCCTGACGAGGGTTTGAGGCGTATCGACAAGGTTGGCCCGTTCAACCATAAAGGAATCCTTACCACATGGGAACAGCCTACGGACGCATTCTATATGTACAAGTCACGCTACACTCCGGCTTCTGAGGAACCGATGGTGTACATCGTGCCAAACATCACTACGGACAGCATCCGTGTGTACAGCAACTGCGACTCCGTAGCTCTGCAATGCGGATGGTGGAAAGAACAAAAGACAAGAGAAGCCAACACGACACTCTATAAATGGCATAACGCAGAGCTGAAAGGCGACCTGCTCATTGCCACGGCCTACTTCAACGGCCAACCGGCAGCAGCCGATACGCTGGCACTGCCATCGTTCCGCACATGGAACGAGCAGATTCTGAAGCCTGCCGAAGGCTACCATTATCTGTACAACATAAACTGCGGAGGCGACACCTACACTGATATCTTCGCCACGGAGTGGACACAGGACAACACTAAATGGTCGCGCTCATGGGGCGACAGGTTCCCGAAGGAGGCTAATTCGTACATGGCCAGCCAGACGTCAAATCCGCTGTTGCCCGTATCGCCGCTGTTCCGCACATCGCGTTTCGGCCGCCACGAGCTGTCATACTCGTTCCCCGTACGCCCCGGCGACTATCGTGTTGAGCTGTATTTCATCGAGCCCTGGTATGGCCCGGGCGCCAGCGAAACAACCGATTGCGAAGGACTGCGCCTCTTTGACGTGGCTATCAACGACAGCACCTGCATCCGCGACCTCGACGTATGGGCACAGGCACGCTACGCAAAACCCTACAAACGTGTGCTGAACGTCCACACTTCCGGCGACAGAATAAAGATTGACTTCCCGAAAGTGAGCGCCGGACAGGCCATAATCTCTGCCATAGCAATAGCCTCGAAAGACCCTGACGCCGCTGCCGACTATCCCGAAATAAAAGACGACAGCCTATGGCATAAGTTCGACAAAGACATCCTTGTGGAAATGCCAGACAGCCTGCTGCCGCCACGCACAAGCAGCGCCATAGAGGTGGACGGCATGGTGAAGGACAGCACAATGACGTGGAACTTCAACGTGGGAGTAGCCAAAGTCTACGCGATGCGTTTCCGTTACTACAACCCCGAGGCTGTAAGGAACCTGCACGTGAAAATCACCGACCTGAACGGTGTTGTGTATAAAGAGGACGACATCACGTTCCTGCAGACTCCGGTGAAGAAGACAAAGCGCCGCAACACCAGCATAACCACGGGCTCGCAAATCAACGCGGGCAGCTATATCGTGACGCTCAGCGGCGAGGGACTCGACAAAATGCTGTTCGAGAAACTTACGATTGAATAACCCACTGATACTCAACGCATTGCAAAAGGCCGTCTTTTAGGCTGCGAAAGACCGTCTTTTACCGTCCAAAAGACGGCCTTTTACAATGTGGTTTGCCGTCTTTCGCTAAACAATGAAAAAGACACCGCATTACAATACTTTACCCGAAACATAACAATAGACCATTCATAATGAGACATCTACTACTGACAGCAGCCCTCGCCCTGTGCTCGGCAATGGCCGCAGGACAAGGACACGACTGGGAAAACCAATACGTCATGTCGATAAACCGTGAACCGGCACGGGCCTCGTTCACGCCTTACGGCACAACGCCGGGCGACAGACAGATGTCGCTTGACGGCCTGTGGAAGTTCAACTGGACAAAGACGCCCGACGAACAACCCGAGAATTTCTATCAAAAAGACTTCGACGACACGTCATGGACGACCTTCAGCGTGCCCGGCGACTGGGAAGTCAACGGCTACGGCACGCCCGTATACAGCAGTTCGGGCTACACGTTCAAGATTGACCCGCCATTCGTAATGAAGGAACCGAAGCGCAAGTACACGGCATTCGTAGAGCGTAACCCCACAGGTTGCTACCGCCGCACATTCACGATACCCAACGATTGGAAGAGCAAGGAGGTGTACATACATTTCGGTTCGGTGGCAAGCGCGTTCTACGTTTACGTCAACGGCCGCCATGTAGGCTATTCAGAGGGAAGTATGGAGCCTGCGGAGTTCCGCCTGACGCCCTACCTCAACAGCGGCGAGAACCTCATAGCATTGAAAGTTCTGAAGTATTCCGACGGCAGTTACCTTGAAGACCAGGACATGTGGCGCCTCGCCGGAATACACCGCAGCATATATCTTTACGCCACGCCGCCAATCCGCATTCGTGACTTCGGCGTGCGCACGCTGCTTGACGACAACTATCGCGACGCACGACTCGTAATCCATCCCGAACTGTCGGTTATCGAAGGACAGCGCGGCGAGGGTTATCACGTAGAGGCACAGTTGTACGACGCCAACGGCAAAGCCGTGCTCGACAGCGTTCTGAAACAGGATGCCGTCCCCATGCTGAACCTCGACCACAAGGGCAAAATCATGAACGCACGCAACCCGCAACGTGGTTACGCCCCCTACGGATGGCTCGAAGCTACGGTTAAGAACCCGCTGAAATGGACGGCAGAGACGCCTAACCTCTACACACTGAAGTTGGCCTTGGTCGACGATAAGGGCAACAAGATAGAGCAGGTGGAGACAAAAATCGGATTCCGCCGCCTTGAAATAAAGGACGGCCGCTTCCTCGTCAACGGCGTGCCGACCCGCTTCCGCGGAGTGAACCGTCACGAGATGGACCCCGTAACGGGCAAGATGATGACCATGGAACGCATGGAGAAGGAGATAAGACTGCTGAAGCAGGGCAACATCAACGCCGTGCGCACATGCCATTATCCCAACGACCCGCGCTGGTATGAACTGTGCGACAAGTACGGAATATACGTAATGGACGAGGCAGACATCGAGGAACACGGTCTGCGCGGCCAGCTTGCGAGCGACCCTACATGGGCTGCCGCCTTCATGGACAGGACGCAGCGCGTGGTAATCCGCGACCGTAACCATGCCTGCGTAGTGTTCTGGTCGCTCGGGAACGAGTCGGGATGGGGCCCCAACTTCGCGGCAACGGGAGCCTGGGTGAAGGAATATGACCCGACACGTTTTGTACATTACGAAGGCGCTCAAGGCCCTGACAGCAAAGACCCGGCCACCGTTGACGTGATAAGCCGCTTCTATCCGCGCGTACAGGAAGAGTATCTCAATCCCGGAGTGAAGGACAACAACATGGAACGCCCCGAGAACGCACGCTGGGAAAGGCTCCTTTCGATAGCGCAGAAGACCAACGATAACCGTCCCGTCCTTACCAGCGAATACGCCCACGCGATGGGTAACGCCATGGGAAACTTCAAGGAATACTGGGACGAAATATACAGTCACCCGCGCATGTTGGGCGGTTTCATCTGGGAATGGGCCGACGAGGGTATCTTCAAGCGCCGTGACGACGGCAAGACTATGGTTGCATACGGCGGCGACTTCGGCGACGCTCCTAACCTCGGAGCCTTCTGCATAAAGGGCATTGTTACGTCAACTTGCGAACCAACGCCAAAATACTACGAGGTGAAAGCTGTCTATGCACCGATAAAACTGACATTGGACGGCAGCAAGGTGAACGTAATCAAGCGTGACGAACATGTTTCATTAGACAACTATACGTTCCTCTGGAACATCACGGAGAACGGCAAAATTACGAAGAAAGGCGTACTTGAGGACTTAACCCTGCCCACATTAAAATATGATGAGGACAAGGACGTACGCCTGAACATAAGCGTCGTCCTCACAAACAGCACCCCTTGGGCAGACGCGGGGCATGAGGTCTGCAACGAGCAGTTCGTAATCAACGACCGCATGGCTACCGCATTCAAGGCCAAGAAACTGAAGACGGGCAAACAGGCAGACATCGAAGAAGCCAAGAAATGGTTTGACATGGTGCGTCCGCACTTCTTCCGCGCCCCCACGGACAACGACAAGGGCTTCGGCAACTGGATTGCGAAGGACTGGAAGAACAACCGTCTTGACTCTCTCTCAACCACAATAACCAAGCCTTTGGAAGCCGTAAGG
>ULKH01014733.1_pt1 | contig 34910 bp, 33 predicted proteins | sample 1951111 | NCBI WGS metagenome assembly ULKH01 (sample SAMEA4835496, study PRJEB28245) | human gut metagenome | biome: gut microbiome; material: fecal sample | place: Denmark | collected 2008
CTCATCGGTCAACTGAAACATGAAGTCTTTCTCAAACTTCTCAATGTTGTTCTTGACCTGACGATTGAAATCTTTGGTGCTGTAACCATAGATTTTAGCCAAATCCATATCAAGCATTACTCGAACACCCCGGATATAGTATATAAATCCTTTCAGATATTCGGCATTGACTTCTTCTATGATAATGTTTTTATCCATATTCGTAAGCTATTATGTTCGTATCTTCTTTAGTCTGCTTTGGTAAGATAACTTCGCCATTCATTCATTTATGTATGACCGTTCAATACCGCAGTCTTTTTCTCTATAACGGCGAAAGTCCTTGTTATGCCCTGATACCGACGAAACCAAATTCGGGTCAACGCTTGTACCTTATGGTTCAAGTCTGTCTTTTCATCTTCTGGCATCAAAGCCACACGACCTTTGTATCTCTGCTTTTCCGGACTCCAATGGTTGGGGCTGAAAGTTCACTTGTTGCCTTGATGTCCTTCTTTCCGGAAATAGATGGTTGCTTGGATCTCTAAATCATTCTTCTTTGACGTTTTCCGTATGAATGCGGTCACTTTCATAAGCTTCGATTTTATTTCAGGATTGAACACTGCAAAGATAGTGAATTGTTCCCCAATTGTTCCCATTTATCCCAGATTTACTTCAATTCAATTAAATTGAATCAATTTTATATGCTTTCATAAGTAGCTAATAATCAGTTTTGTTTAAACTTTATCGTTTTGCTATTTAAACCTATTGTTCCGGATTTAATTATTCAAATGTGGGGCTGCTTTTTTTCGGGCGTACTAAAAGTGTATTTTGTAAACCAAAAGGACTCTGTAGAAATTTACAAATTAAGAAATGGATGATGAGAAAAAGCGTAGGTGTATATCATCGTCTGCAATGCTAAGAGCCACATGCCTGACATTTCAAACATAGAATTTCTCAATTCTTTATCAGGAAACAATACTCTTGGATTGATTGAGCTTGCTTACGGCTTGTGGAACTATGACTCCTTTTAGCATAAGGGAAGCTGCATAGTGAAGCATTTCCGGAGCACATTCCGCAAGTCGTGCATTGTATAGCAATTCCGTAAATGAACGGAGAAAAATATCCGTATCCAAGCTTGCCTGGATGCGGTGGGTTGACTGGCATGCTGCAATACTTTTTTTCAGTTCATCCCACCATATTTGGTTAATAGCAAGGTATATCCCTTGATAATGCCGATAGATATCCAACCAGAAAATGCATTCCCCTTTATACAGGTTCTCTATGTATGCCTTGCATGTTTCCCAAAGGCATGCCAACGGATCGGGATTATTGTATGCTATGAGCTGAAACCGGTTTTGCATACGGCCTGAATAGGCTTCCAGGCAAGTGTTTATCAAATTGTCTTTGGTTGCAAATACTTGATATATGGTACGTTTGGACACGTTTGTGTGCCGGGCTATGATGTCCATACGTACAGCACGGATACCATATTGTTTGACCGATTGTGAAGTAAAGGCTATAATTCTTTTACGTGTATGCTCATCCATAATTGTATATCAATGGTAACTCTTGTTTTCAGGATAAAGCAATCGGACGGGAAATACTGCGCATGGATATGTTAATAAACCTGAATCCAATTATTGTTTGTTATGAAACATATTGCTTCTAGGGTTGGGATGGAAACTCAATTTGCAAAATGAGTTTTCTTTGTGAAAAGGGGAGTCTAATGATTTGACTTCCAGCAATAAAACATTGTTTAACAATTGAGCCGTGCAAGATTTAAGGCGCTTTTGCATTTACTGCGCGAAACGATTGCAAGGAAGTCGTAGATAAACTGTATTAATTAATTTTTAAACCGTAGAAAAATGAAAAAAGTAATTAAACCTGTACGAGTTTTTGTTTCAATGTTATTAATGGGATGTGCTATAAGCTTCTCGGCTTGCAGCGATGATGAAAACACTCCACAGGTACCCGATGAAGTGACAACAGATGCCATGTTCGGCGATTATACGGGTAAAGTGGTAATGAGCAGTGTCAATCCGCTGGAAGGAGAAGATACCGGAGAAGGTGAAGAGACTCCTGCCGGAACCGATGTTTCTGCCAGTGTGGCCGATGATACCATCAGTTTTACCAATTTCCCCATTAAAGACATTGTACTTTCGGTTGTCGGAGATGAAGCATTGGCAGACCAAATTGTAGAAGCAGTAGGTGATGTCAATTATAAAATCGGGTACGAACCGACACTGACTGCCAATAAGGATAGTGTGGTATTTGTCATGCATCCCGAATCTTTGAAATTATCCGTGACCCTTCCTTCATCTACCGAAGAAGAAGCTCAGCCTTTGCTGGTAGAAGTAAAAGTTGAGGCTGGCAATACTGCTGCTTATGCTGTAGAATCCGGCAATATGAAGTTCGATTTTCATGCTGCAGAAATCTTGTTGGGCGAAAGCGAAGGTCAGACATCACTTCCCGGTTTTAAAGGGATGAGTTTTGATTTTGACATGAATCAGAGCAAGCTGGCCCATCATGGCTTTTAACGATAGCTTTTCTTCTGTTGATTGACCTGTCTTTTGTTTTGCCACACTGTTTTCTTAATAGACTTTCATCAGAAAACAGTGTGGCATTTCTTTTTATGAATGCCGCCTTTACATACGATACCATCGACTGGTGGAGATACTTGCATGTTCTTGCGCATTTATGTGCGTAGACCTATGCATATAGGTGCGTTTTAGTGGGTACTTTTTTTACATCGTATGATTTATTTCCGTATTTTTGGTCTTTCAAATAAAAAAGTCTCAAATATCATGAACGGAAAACGTATCGGAGAAATCGATTACCTGAAGTGTGTCTGCATCTTGCTGATGATAGCCTTCCACCTGGTGTTCTTCAGTGAAAAATATCCGTTGGCGAAGCAATGGGTATACACGTTTCACATGCCGGTATTCTTGATTTTGTCGGGGTACCTGATGCAAATTGAGAAACGGCCAAGTGAATTCCTAAGGGCGATGGCATGGATATTTGTCCCTTACATGGTGATGGAAACGGGATATGTGGCGATGTCGGCGGTGCTTCCTGTCCGTGATAAGGTGGATTGCCTGAGTGTAGGACTGATGCTGGAGAAATTATTCCTTCATCCGATGGGACCCTATTGGTATCTGCATACCTACCTGTTGTGCGGGCTAATATATTATGGTGTATTTCATTGGGCAGAGAAGATGAGGCTTGTGTCTCGTCTGGTCGTATTAGGTACGGGATATGCCGTTCTGGCAGATGCCTGTCAACTTGTGTCATTACCCAATGCCTTGTATTTCCTGGCAGGAGTTGCTTTGCGCCGTTCGGGCATGACATTTACATCTTTTTTCTGTCCTTCTGTATGGGCATTGATCCCTTTGGTGTGGCTGAGTGCCGATATGGCGAATCTGAATCGTTTCACTTTGGGGGGTGTTGCCATTGTGTACCTTGTGGCGAGTGTACTCTTGAGCCTCTATACGGTTATACCTGCTGGTATCAGGCGTGTTTCCGACTATGTAGGGAGGCATACGCTGGTATTGTTGGTCTTCTCTCCTGTGTTTACTATGCTTTCGAAAGGATTGGTACCATTGTTTATGTTCGACGAAACCGGTTTTTGTTTTCTTTTCGTGGCGATGATATTAACGGTGACAGGCTCATTTGGTATAGCTTGGTGTATTGATCGTGTGGGAGTTTCTCCCTATTTTTGGGGGAAGAAGCAGATGCTCCAGCCTTTTCATCCGAAATGACAATTTGGCACGATGTGGGTTCTGGCATTTCTTTTGTAGAAACTCATAATGTATTTATCTCTTGCATTTAATAATTAAAAAATAATACGACTATGATTTCAGAAAAATTACAAAACGCGATGAACGAACAGATCACAGCAGAAATGTGGTCTTCTAACCTGTATCTTTCTATGTCTTTCTATTTGCAGAAAGAAGGTTTCGATGGCTTTGCCAACTGGATGCGTAAACAATCGCAAGAAGAGTTGCAACATGCATACGATTTGGCAGACTATATCGCAAAACGCGGCGGTGCTGCTAAAGTAGACAAAATCGATGTCGTTCCGCAAGGCTGGGGCAGCGTATTGGAAGTATTCGAACATGTGTACAACCACGAATGTCACGTATCTGAGTTGATTGACAATCTGGTAAATGTAGCTTCGGCAGAAAAAGACAAAGCTTCTCAGGATTTCTTGTGGGGCTATGTCCGCGAACAAGTGGAAGAAGAAGCTACCGCACAGGGTATTGTCGACAAATTGAAAAAATGTAACGACTATGCCGGTGTTCTTTATCTGAATGACAAACTGGGCGCACGCGAATAAGTCCGTGTTGACAAATGAACGGCACAGGGGCATGGAGACACAGAGGTAATGGACTTTCGGTGCCTTTATGCCCCTTGTCTTTATAATGCGTGATACGTTATGAAGATGTCCGACCTATGCTTGCGGATATGGAATTGGTGTTGCCGGTTCCGGCACCGGTGCGGGTATGGTGTACATTCACCTTCCGATTTTTTTCTGATTACATCGGTCATTTATGAAAAGATGCCTTATTATGCTTTTCAGCTTTTGCACTATAGCCGGGAGGATGAGAAAGACCAACTGTTCCATTATCGTGAAAAAACCGACCGGTTGCTGTTCCGGTTGGTCAATTATCTGCAGCCGGCATCAATGCTGGAAATAGGGACAGGGTGCGGACTGGATACTCGCTATATGGCAGAGGCAAAGCATGTCCCTCTCTTTACGATTGATGAGGAAAGACAAGACAAGGCAAGAATAAAAGATGTCCTTTCTGCGTATCCGTTAGTGGATTACCGGACAGGAAATGTACTCCGCTTGCTTGACGAGGCATTGACAGGCAGACCGTTTGCTGACCTGATACACATCGGGCATACACCTTATTATAAAGAAGCATTTGAGCGGTTGCTGCCTATGGTTACCGACCGTACGTGCATCATTGTAGGCGCACCGTATGCTACTCGTGAGAAAAAACGATGGTGGAAGCAGACGATTGCAGATACCCGTACGGGAGTCACATTCGATTTGTATGACATCGGTTTGGTTTTCTTTGATAAGAAACGGGTGAAAGAACATCGTATCGTCAATTTTCTTTAACTTAATACAACAGAGATGCTATGAAGAAAAGTATGGTCTATACGCGTACAGGCGATGATGGAACGACTTCGTTGATAGGAGGTGTGCGAGTTCCGAAAACGCATATTCGACTTGAAGCATACGGCACTGTTGATGAGCTCAATGCGCAGATAGGGTGTCTGGTCTCGCAGATGGAAGAAGGTACAGACAAATCTTTGTTGCAATTCGTGCAACATAAACTTTTCGTTTTGGGAGCTTATTTGGCGACAGAGACTTCGAAGACTGATTTGTCGCCTGTATCTCAGATTACGGATGAAAACATTACCCGGCTGGAAGAAGCCATTGATACCTTAGATGCTTCTCTGCCTCCGCTTCGTGGGTTTATCTTGCCTGGCGGTTCGTATGCAGCTTCTACCTGTCATGTATGCCGTACGGTATGTCGTCGTGCAGAACGTTGTATTTGGGCACTGGAAGAAGCAGAAACAGGTTTTGAGATAGCCAGAAATGTGAAACAGTTTGTCAATCGTTTATCGGATTATTTGTTTGTTCTATCACGAAAGTTAAATCAATTAACACACCATGATGAAATTTATTGGGATAAGAGTTGCAAATGACATAAATTGTTATACTTTTGTGCCCCGATAATGTGAATGTAAAACTTTATAAACTGAAATACTATGTATTGGACATTGGAATTGGCCTCAAAATTGGAAGATGCACCATGGCCTGCTACAAAAGATGAGCTGATTGATTACGCAATGCGTTCGGGTGCTCCTATGGAAGTGATTGAAAATTTACAGGAAATGGAAGATGAAGGCGAAATCTACGAAAGTATCGAAGACATTTGGCCCGATTATCCTAGCAAAGAAGATTTCTTCTTCAACGAGGACGAGTATTAATAGCCTTCTGGATAGCAAAACAATTAAATATCAGCGCGATAAACAAATATGATTTGTTTGTCGCGCTGGTGTTTTATGGCGTTATATGGTACGGTTTGTTTGTCTAAATTGCAGATTTTCGCTTAAAAAACGGAGTTTGTCTAAACTAACCTACAAGGCAAAATAGGCAGAAAAAGCAGTCAAGGGGCTGCAGACAATGATACGGAAACTTGAACGGGAAATGCTTGCCGGTAGGAACCGGCTTAAAGAAATCGATGAAGCACTCGCATCCGGCAAGATAACTCTTGACAGGTATGAAACGCAGAAGTCGGATATACAGAAACTCATTGCCGAGTATCAGGTAAAGCTCGAAGACAAATCCAATAAACTTCATGCAAAGGAGCATGAATTGGAACAATTGACAAAGGATGCGACGAAAGCCCGTTCTGTTATACAGCCATTTCGTAACCACAAGGTTGATTTCACGCCACCGCAAATTACAGAGAAAGTAATTGTTCGGTACGGACAAATGGATTGAGCGTCAGAATCGGTCTATCTCCAAGCAGTTTACCGAAATTGTCCGGAAGATAGAATCCCTATACAGAAATGATGCAGCCCGACAGGTTGAAACTGCCCAGAATAATGTTCTAGCGGATTACGGTGAACTTTATCAGTTAAGACGGGAGAATAAAACTCTTTCAGACACAAACGAAAATTTGGAGTCAGAACTGAATCATTGCTCGGCCAGTTGGCTATACCTTCAGTTCGCAATATGATTTTTGCAATAGCCGATGCGCTCATCAGTGGGCAACCGATACCTGTTTCTTCCGGAGGCGGTGGTGGTAATTCCGACTCAGACCTTCGTTGGGATGGTCGCAGACCGGATGAGGAGGAAGATGAGTATAAACGGAGGTGCCTGATGTTTGCTGTTGGGATAGTAAACAGACAGAATGGAATGAAAAGTTATAAAAGAAAGTAGTATATGCAACTCTCATTTCACTTGCCTCTTTCCACATTTATGTGTATTTTTGCACACGAATGTAGAAAGGTCTTCTATGGAAAAGAAAGAGTATAAAAATCGTATTCGGGTGATTCTGGCTGAGAAAATGGTTACAAACACTTATTTAGCTGAACAGCTTGGGGTATCAAAGATGACAATAAGCCGGTGGTGTACTAATACTACACAACCTAGTGCTCCGCAATTGATTGAAATTTCAAGGGTGCTGCAGTGTGAATTGAAAGATTTGTATGAACCTTATGAATAAATCAGATGTGTTGCTAGTAGAGGGATGAACAAGATGAAGAAAATGAAATATAAAGGAATAGATTTGTTTTGTGGTATAGGTGGATTTAGACTTGCAATGGAAGCTAATAATGTTCAATGTGTTTTTTCATCTGACATAGATAGATTTGCACAAGAAACATATAATGCTAATTTTAATGAGATCCCCAAAGGAGATATAACTAAAATAGATGCGGAAAGCATTCCCACTTTTGACATACTGACTGCAGGATTCCCTTGTCAGCCGTTTAGTTATGCCGGCCTATGTCAAGGATTTGAAGACCAAACGAGAGGTACTTTATTTTTCGATATATGTAGAATAGTTTCATATCATCATCCTAAAATGATATTTCTAGAAAATGTAAAGGGGTTGGTTTCTCATAAAAATGGACAAACATTGAATACAATTCTTTCTAATTTAAAAGAATTGGGTTATTATCCATATTGGACTGTTTTAAGTTCTTTAGATTTCGGCTTGCCGCAAAAAAGAGAAAGATGGTATTGTGTCGCTTTTGATAAACCGATTCAATATGTGTTTCCTAAACCACTAGGTGGAAATCCGGTATTAAGAGACATTGTTGATGTAAATGATCATTCAGCCAATTTGAAACTTACTAAATTTGAGATAGACAGGATTAAGTTTCATTTTGCTCATTGTTCTGAGCAGGAGAGAGTGCAGCATGATAATTCCAAGTATGCTCCTAATACAAAGAAAGGTAAATACGGTGTGTTCTCTTATCAAAAGCCGGACGGTTCTCTTAGGTTTCATGTAGGGGATATTGCCAAAACTCAGATACAAGAGGCATTTTATGCTTGCTTGGATACGTATGCTCCAACAATAATAGCAGGTCGCACTCCAAAACTTTGGGATTTAGAAAGGAAACTTTCTGTCTTGGAAGCTAAAAGATTACAGGGATTTCCAGATGATTTTATAATGCCTGTTTCTGACAATCAAGCATACAAACAATTGGGAAACTCAGTCAGTGTGCCAATAATAAAAGCAATTATGAAATCCATGATTGCAGCATATGAACAATCTAAATAAATGTAGGTATGTATTACTTTTCCAAACAAACAATAGTTAATTCAATTGAAATGCTAAAGAATAATATTCCAAGTAAATTTATTGGACTATTATCAATACTTAGAAGCATAAAAACGGATGGCTTACGGACGAATGAAACTTATAAAATAAAAGATTCATTTATTGGAGATTGGCTTAATGACATAATGATGTTAGAAGACGTTGCTCCAGTTGAATCAGAGTCTACACTTTATGTTCGATTTGCAAATGGTTGGTCTGAATATGTTTCAGACACAATGTTTTCTGCAAATCCTAAATTGTATGCTCTCATTGTTTTTATATATAAATTTGAAGGGTTTGTCGAGAAACCAACAAATGAAAACTTATTAAAACTGTTTATTGAAGATTTTCACTTGTCCTTAGAGAATGTCAATGATTGGTTTGATAAGAGCGTTATTCAAATAGACTATTCTGATAATAAGGTTGATAGAACTTCATTAAAAAACGAATTACATTTAACATATAGCACTTTGACATTTGAAGGAGGATATTCAGTAAAAGCGAAAGCTTCAGAATTATCACGAGCACCTTTTATACAAACTTTATATGCAGGCATGGATAGTATGAAATGTTTGCTTGTTTCTCGTACTGATTTAGAGTATTTATATCCTTCTAAAATGGAATGTAGTAAACAGTTGGATGATTTTCTGTCTCGCCAAATAATTTATTATGGTGCTCCTGGAACGGGAAAATCCCACAGAATAAAGAAGCAATTGGAAGGTGTATCGAAAGAAAACATTTTTAGAACGACTTTCCATCCGGATAGTGATTATTCCACCTTTGTCGGGGCATATAAGCCGACAAAAGCAAAGAAACCGCTTTATGGACTTAACGGAGGTCTTACAGTCAGGTTGAATGATGGGAAAGATGATTTGGATGAAGATATAATTACTTATAAATTCATACCTCAAGCGTTTATAAATGCCTATATGCAAGCATATAGGAAACCGAATGAAAATGTCTATTTGATCATTGAGGAGATAAACAGGGGGAACTGTGCACAGATTTTTGGTGACTTGTTTCAACTTCTTGATAGGGACGAAAACGGCAAATCTGAATATACGATCAAGGCAGATGCTGATTTAAAGGCATTCTTGGAAGATGAACTTAGTGAAGAAGGCAAAGAAGGCCTAAAGGACGGGGAACTGTGTCTGCCGTCCAATCTTTATATCTATGCCACTATGAATACTTCCGACCAGTCCCTGTTTCCGATTGACAGTGCGTTCAAGCGTCGTTGGGACTGGGAGTATGAGCCGATTAAGTACAAGAACACGGATTGGGTGATTGATGTTGACGGTTTGAAATACAGATGGAGCGATTTCCAAAAAGAAGTAAATGCCCGTATCTTAAAAGATACGGGTTCTGAAGACAAGATGCTGGGCGATTATTTTGTAAATCCGCCAACAAGAATCATTTCCTATAACTTATTCAGGAACAAAATATTGTTCTATTTGTGGAATGATGTATGCAAGGACGGCGATGCTGACATATTCCCCACAGATGAGGACTTCTCTTTTTCCAAATTGTATGATGAAGACAGCAAGCGGCTCATTGTTTCAATGATGGACAAACTGGGATTGAAGCCTATTGATGAGAACGGTACGGAAGATAATGAGGATGATATGTCTGAAGACGATGATAACAGTACCTCTTCTGTCCGATATTCTATTAATGGAGAGGAAACAGATGAAAAAGGTAAAGCATGGGGGAAGGGTGCATTAGTAAAACGTGCTGTCGAGATTTATTGCAATAATCATGCCCAAGACACTGCAGCTCATATACGAGATGTTTGGATGTCTGAGAATTTTATAATTCCTCATATAGTAGAGACAGACGAAGATCGAGAACAACGTATACATAACTCAAGTGACCCTAACGCAGAGGGAAGATCCAAAGAAATAAAATTACCTAACGGCGAATCGCTACATGTATCTACACAAGTAGGAGATGGCAAACAACGTAAAAGTTTTTCTGATTTTCTTTCCAAAATCAAATCTAGACCAGAATGGGGAATTGATATTCAAGAATTGTAATTATGCTGCTGTTCATCGAAGGATACCCGTATAGTTTGGATGATATGGTCAGGGATGGACTGACCGTCAGAGATGTGCTCAAAGATGTAGTGTCCGTTCCTGCCAAGGAAAATAGATACGCTTTTGGGTATGTAGGGTATTGTTATAGCAAAGCGGCAAAAGATGTAGTTTTCTTTCTGCCCAAAGTGGTACTGACTGGTGAGCAGAACGAAGAAAACGGTGACGATACGATATTCGGTGCGTCACCGCAGGAAATCATAGACTTTGAATCAGATAAAATAAAGTCCAAGTTCACAGAAGAAGGGTGCAAGGAATACAAGGAGTTTCTTTCCACGCTTTCAATATGGATTTACAGGACAATCAGCGTGTACAAACAGACACACAATGATAATATCCTTGAAAGCAAGAAATATCAGACAGAAAGCAGAGGCCGGAAACAGAAACACAACACTTTGCTTGATGTGATAATTGCACTCCGTGACTTCAACCGGAACAATCAGGACTACTTTACATTTATCGCCAAAAATGTGCATTCTGGTTATAACAGAATCAACTGGACCAAGACTATAACATCGTCACAGGTTTTTGTACAAAGCGATACTCCGGTCTATATTGAACCTGTCAACAAAAAGAAGATGGTCAATTTTGACGAGGAACTGCTTGTCATCTACTTTTCGATATTGAACTACATACGTGAAACGCATGGCTTTTCTTTTGAAATCAATATCCATTATCATCTTATAAGTCCTGATAGACTGAAACGGACATATATCAAGAAAAACTTGGGATGTAGACGTCTGAGGCAGATCAAGTACAAGTATTTCTCTGACAAGGCTCTGCGGATATGGGACTTATGCTATGCTTTCTTTGACAGGGAATATAAGATTGCGATGAACAGACAGTCTGAAGACTTTTTGCTTGCCAAAGATTTCGACCATATATTCGAAGTGATGATTGATACTCTTATTGGGGGTAATGACAAACAGAACTTACCGAAGGAGCTTACCGAACAGAAGGACGGGAAACTTGTTGACCATATGTTCATCGGGCAGGGACTTATCGAACAGTCCGATTTACAGTCGGAACTGACTTATTATATCGGAGACAGTAAATATTATAAGCGTTCCAAGAATGACCGGACGCAGCTTGGAGATAAATCCATTTACAAGCAATACACATACGCCAGAAATGTCATCCAGTGGAATATGAATCTTTTTCTTGATGGTGACGGTAATGGAGAACAACCACAGCTGAGGGATGCGCTGACGGAAGGATATAATCCGATACCAAATTTCTTCATTAGCGCAAGAATTCCAGACAAGCGGAATGGTGGTTCAAAGTTCCTTTCCTTTGATGACAAGGAATTGAAGACGCAAGAGAAAGGTGTCCAGCTGAACCGTCAGTTTGAAAATAGACTGTTCGACCGTGATACACTTTTGCTGTGCCATTATGACGTGAATTTCCTGTACATTGTCTCGTTATATGGCCGAGACAACAAAAGTGCGCAAAGTGTATGGCGGGAATATGTCCGCAAGGAATTCAGAAGTCGGATACAAAGCACTTTGAACCAGTTATATACATTCAGGACAATCCAGCCACGTGAGGGCATGGATTGTTACCGGTTCATTCAAGATAACTTCCAGCGTTTGAATGGCAAGCTTTATCGTCCGAAAACAGACAGTAACTATTTAGTTCTTGCTCTAATGAAAGAAGAAGAGACTGATATGTGGGAAGCTCTTCATGTTAAACCGGAAGCAATAAGAAATGAGGTGGATAAGAATAAAAAACTGTTGGACAGCCTGCAAACCCATTTCTATGTCAGCAAGCCTTTCATGCTTGATAAGGAACTTCATGTCGAAGATATCGGAAATGTGGGCACTCTGAATAAGTTGCCAAAACCGGAGGTTAAGGATATCCTGACAGGTTTGGTTCGGAAGACAGATGCGGACTATGCGGATTTTTACAGCCATACGGCAAAGACTTATACGATGGAAAGAATCCCGACTGCTATCAATGTAATGGATATCAGATATTTCTTGCCTATGGTCGGAGGGAATATCGATGGCTATTATAAAGTGGAAAAAGTGTATTTTGGCACAAAGAGCGGTAAACCATGCTTGAAACTAAACCTGTCCACTTTTATTTCATTGGGAGAGGACAAGGTTCCCATATATCGCATTAAAATGCAGCCGGGAGAGTTAGTAACATATGACCTGATGATAAAACTTTATGAACAACGAATATGAAAGAAATTACAGTTCATACAGAAAAACAGCTTAAAATGGATTTTGATGCCTTTTTAAGGTCTTTCAAACAGAATAAGGATAGTTCATTTGCGTTCTTGTTAGGGGCGGGTGCGTCCATTACATCAGGAGTTCAGTCCGCTGAAGATTGTATTTGGGATTGGAAAAAGCTAATATACTTATCTAACAATCCTACATACGAATCTTTTCTTGATATACATGCAGACTATTGCAGAAAAAGGATTCAAGCTTGGATTGATGAACAAGGGGGTTATCCAAAAGAAAAATCGGAGGAGGAATATGTATTTTATGCAGAAAACACATTCCCTTTCCCAGGAGATAGAACAAAGTATTTTAAGGATTTGTGTTCAAACAAATCTCCTAATATAGGTTATAAACTTTTATGCCTACTTCATAAATATGGAGTATTGAAATCTGTTTGGACAACAAATTTTGATGGTCTTGTTGAAAGAGCGGCTCATCAAGCGAATATAACTCCAATCAATGTAAATTTGGACAATCCAGATCGTATTTACCAGTCAGAAAATACTTACGACTTACTATATATTGCCTTACATGGCGATTATAAATATTCGGCATTGAAAAATACTGCCGAAGAATTAGATTCCCAACAAGATACGTTTTCCAACAGACTTAAAGAGTATTTTGTTGATAGACATTTGATTGTAATCGGATATAGCGGAAGGGATCAGTCTTTGATGAGGTCATTGGCGGAAGCCTTCAGCCGACCTGGTGCTGGACGTCTATATTGGTGTGGGTATGGTACTTATATGAATGACAATGTAAAAAACTTACTCACAACTGCTAGGAATGCCGGAAGAGATGCGGTATTCATTGAGACTGATGGTTTTGATAAGACAATTATATCTCTTGTTGTTTCTGCTTTTAATGATGATGCGGAAAAATCTAAGGAGATTCATCAGATATTGGAGGATACGAATGCTGATCTTCCTGTTACTCCATTTGAACTACCTACTGCAAATATGGGTGGGTGTATAAAAACAAATTTATACCCTATAGTTGTACCCCATGACATATTTGTATTTGAGGTTGCATTCCCCAACAATGAATCCCAATGGAATTTCCTTAAAAACAGGATTAAAGGAAAGGATATCATTGCAGTCCCATATAAAGGGAAAATTTTCGCATATGGATATTCAGAACAAATTCATTTGGCGTTCTCAGATTGTCTAAAAGGGGAAATATCAAGACTTCCGTTGTCTATAAATGAGTTGAAAGAAAATCCTACATTGGAAATGGTAGTGATAAAAACCTTAATATGTGGCATTTCCTCTTGTTGTGGAATAAAAGCAGTTGTGTCCAAACGCTTGATTTGGGATAGGGCTTTTCAGCTCGGGAAATATCGTGGTGTATATGAGGCTATTAAAATTGATCTAATATTTTTGGACAAAAGGGATTATGCCCTTATGGCTGTTGTCCCAACTTTATATTTTGAAGATGAGAATATAACTTGCGAGCAACGGAAGAATCTAATGTCCGAGTATCTTGATAGTAAACGCAATGCCCAATATGATGATATTATTTCAAAATGGGAACAAATTATTTTCAATGGAAAAAATCGTGTTTTTGACTATCCTTTAAATAGCGGCTATAATTTTATATACAAGATAGGTAAAAACAGAGGATTGGTTGCTGTAGACTATACAGAAAAAGGAGTTATCCCACAGACTCAGTTTACAGATGACAAAATAATATATTCTGGAATTTATATACCTGAACCTGAGCTCGCTTTTTGGAATAAAGTATCTAAGACTATGATTAGGGATTCAAATCCTATGAGAGGATTGCTTCAAAATAGCCCATATGACTATGAGTTCCATTCAAATTTCAAGACCAATATCAAGCTTGGAATTATATGTCCTAATTCTTATACATTGCAATTTAAAGAGTTTCTCAATGGGTTAAATGTAAATGTTCCTGTTTCAGCGACAGATTATGTACAACCGTATATAGGTTTTGAACAAATCTATTCTAGCTCTCTTGATATACCAGCGACAAATTCCAATTTGTGGGTAAAATGCAATGATATACAGCATGATTCTATAAAATTGGCACAAAATATATGCAAGTTTGCCCACAAGTTGGCTAATAACACTCCAGACATTATCATTGTTATTTTTATCCCCAAGATATGGGAACAGCATCGTTCTTTCAAGAAGGATGGTGAAACATTTGACTTACACAATTATATAAAAGCGTATGCAGCTCAAAATGGATTTACAACCCAATTTGTGGAAGAAAAGACTATTTCCAATGTACGTATGAAAAATCAAATTTATTGGTGGCTTTCATTAGCTTTATTTGTTAAGTCAATGCGTACACCATGGGCTCTATCAGATTTAGACACAGATACAGCCTACGCCGGTATTGGTTATAGTGTCAAAAAGGAAGTGAATGGCAAAACGAATATTGTTGTAGGATGTAGTCATATATATAATTCCAAAGGTCAAGGCTTGAGATATAAACTATCTAAAATAGAAAATCCTATTATAGATAAAAAAAATAATCCTTACTTGTCTTATGAAGAAGCTTATAAATTAGGTATCAATGTTCAAGAATTATTTGTGAAGTCTATGGACAGGATGCCTCAAAGGGTCGTTATTCATAAGAGGACATCGTTTATAGAAAATGAAATTAAGGGTATAACTGATGCTTTGTCTCATGCCGGAATTAAAAACATTGATTTGGTGACGATAAGGATGGAGAATAGTATAAAATGCATTGACCAATATCTACAATATGGACATCCTATTAATGCTCATTTCCCAGTTATGAGAGGAGTTTGTTTCGCTGTTTCCCAATATGAATGTTTGTTATGGACGCATGGAACAATTGATTCGGTAAAACCTAATAGAAGTTACTTTCCCGGAGGACGGGGCATACCTTCACCTCTGAGAATAATCAAGTATCATGGTAATGGTTCAATGCAGACAATAGCAAGAGAGATTCTTGGTTTTACAAAAATGAATTGGAATTCTTTTAACTTTTACACGAAATTTCCAGCAACAATTGATACATCTAATACGTTAGCGCAAGTGGGAAACTTATTGAGCCATTACGATGGTAGGACATATGATTACAGATATTTCATCTAATGAAAGTTGCATTTATTAAAAATCAAAATGGGAATTATTATGGAATTAGATATTATGTCACTAATCGGTGAAGCGACAGCTTACGACAAAAAACAGATGCTCGAAATCAAGCGTCCTAAAAGCTGGCTTAAGAGTGTTTCTGCTTTCGCCAATGGTGAAGGCGGTACATTGATATTCGGTATTAGTGATGATGACTATGTGTTGGGGCTTGCCGATGCGGAAAGTGATGCTGAGAAAATCAGTGAGGAGATAAAGACCAAGCTTGATCCGGTGCCTGTGGTCAATCTTGAATACAAAGAGATTGATGGAAAGAGACTAATATTGCTGCATGTGTATCCAGGACAGGAAACACCATATTACTACATTGGAGACAAGCAGCGATTGGCCTTTGTGCGCGTAGGAAACGAGTCGGTTACGGCAGATCGTATTCAACTGAAAGCTCTTGTTTTGAAAGGATCCGGACGTACTTATGATAGTTTGCCATCCAATTATAGATTTGAGGATATGGCTTTCTCAAAACTCAGATCTGTCCATTACAAACGGCTGCAACGTTCGTTTGATGACAGTGAGTTCGTATCATGGGGCATCATAGATGAAAACGGCAATTTGACAAATGCCGGAGCGTTGTTGGCTGATGAATCTCCTATACGACAGTCCCGTATTTTCTGTACACGTTGGAACGGTTTGGATATGACTAGTGGTTTGGGGGAAGCGATTGATGATGTTGAATTGGAAGGTTGTGTGATTGGCCAATTGCAAGATGCTGTGTCTTTTGTGAGAAATAACTCTCATAAGAAATGGTGGAAGGAGAAAGATTATCGTGAAGAACTGCCAGATTATCCCGAACGTGCGGTGACGGAAGCGATAGCTAATGCAATCATCCACCGTGATTATATGCAGATGGGAAGTGAGATACATATTGATATGTACGACAACCGGATGGAGATATACTCTCCCGGTGGCATGGTGGACGGCAGACTTATTCAGCAACTGAACCCTCTTATGGTACCATCCAAAAGAAGGAATCCTCTGTTGGCTGATTTTTTCAGCCGATTGGGGCTTATGGAACGGAGAGGAAGCGGAATGAAAAAGATAATTGATTCCTATAAGAGGTTTGAGGGACTGCACAATTTTCATGCACCTGAATTTCAGTCAAATGCATCTGAGTTTCATGTGATACTATGGAATTTGAATTATGGAAGTGGCGGTGTAATGGATGAGAAAGAGTTCCTAAAAGCAGATAAAGGAACTGAGAAAGAGTTCCTAAAAGTGGATAATAAGTTCCGGAAAGAGTTCCTGAAAGCACAGCGGATGATTTACAAAATGATTTCCTCAAATCCGGGAATCACAATTGCCGAAATGGCTGCGAATATAGGTGTTTCTGACCGACAGGTGCGTAAATACCTTAAGCGAATGACAGATATGAAGTTCATTGTCAGAGAAGGAGGTCGGAAGAATGGAACGTGGAGAATAATAGACGGTGATTACGAAGATTTTTTTGAAAGAATCTGATAACAGACGAGAGATATGGATAAGCTCACGAAAGAACAGAGACACCGCTGTATGTCGGCGATAAAAGGGCGGAATACGAAGCCTGAATTGCTGGTCAGGAAGTTCTTGTTCAGCCGTGGGTTCCGATATAGATTGAATGATCCGCGACTTCCGGGACATCCTGATTTGGTACTCCGGAAGTATCGGTCCGTCATTTTCGTGAACGGATGTTTCTGGCACGGACATGAAGGATGCAAGTATTATGTTCTGCCCAAGACCAATGTGGAGTTTTGGCGGAATAAGATAGAACGCAACAAACTCAGAGATAAGGAAGAACAGAGGAAGCTTGCATCAATGGGCTGGCACTGTATCACAATCTGGGAATGCCAGTTGAAACCGAAAGTACGGGAGCAGACCTTGGAGGCATTGGTTTATACACTTTGTCATATTTTCTTGAATGATAGGAGGATAAAGCCTTATGAGGCTATAGAAGAAAAATATCAGCTGGTAGCAGAATCAAGTGTTAAATATAAGAAGTAAATTAATATTGTTAAATAATATAAGTTATTGATGATGAGTAACGGAGCATTATTTTATAAAGCGGATTTACATATACATTCATATGGTCCCGGTAATGGTTCATTTGATGTAACTGATGTATCCAATACTCCACAAGCAATTGTGGATACTGCTATTGAAAAGGGATTAAAGGTTATCAGTATAACTGACCATAACCAATATTTAAATAGCCAGATTGCTGTTCAGTATGCGAAAGGCAAAGATATCCTTGTTATACCCGGCATAGAGGTTAGTACGACACAAGGACATCTTTTACTATATTTTGAAACTATTGATAAGCTACAAAGATTTTATGTTGGGTTAACTTTTAACCATGACAATTCGATTTGCAACCAAGGAATAGTCGAATGCCTGAATTTAGCGGAGAGATTAGACGGAATAGGCGTTTTAGCCCATATTACATTAGATTCTGGATTTGAAAAGGTTATAAATAGATTCAGCCCACATATGGAGCAAATTTTTATGTGCAAGAATTTGTTAGGCCTTGAGATAACAAATAAAAATGAAGCTCACTTATATACGGATGAGGATGATAATGCAGAGCATAAAAAACTATTAAGTTTATGGCGAGATTCGTTAGATAATAAGTTACATAGGGATTTTGCAAAACTAATGTCTTCTGACTCACATGAATTAATTAGATTGGGCAATAATGCAGAAGGTAACAATCGGTTAACTAGATTAAAAATGCCGACACTTACATTCCGCTCATTCCATATTGCATTAATGAGTAGTGAGTCCCGTGTTCGACTGGAGGATGAAATTCCTGTTCAACGTCCAATAATTAAACATATAAAATTAGAAGGAGGGCTGTTAGAGGGGGTGGATATAGAATTAAGTCCTAATCTTACATGCATAATCGGTAGTAGAGGTGCGGGAAAATCAACGCTATTGGAATCGATTCGTGAAGCAACTGGAAATAAGTCTTTTTCAAAAGTTTGTGACTCAGAAGTATGGCCTCAAAATATTTTGTTAGACTATACAGATGAAGCAGGCCAAACGCAAACTTTTCAAAGAGAAAAGAATGCTAGTGTTGTAAATCGATCGGATCCAGACTCAGGAATAACATCTATTCCTATTGAAAGCTATGGGCAGGGGGATACAGCAAGTACGATTCAGCATAGTGAAGAAAATCCGCAAGTTATTATAAACTTTTTAGATGCTTTTCTCGATTTGAATCTATTGGAAGCTCAGGACTCTGAATATATTGAATTGCTAAGGAGCAATCAAAGCGAGATGAATAAGCTTCGTATTAATATTGTTTCGTTACCTGACGCAAAAAAAGCTTTAGAAAATGAACGTCGTAAATTAAAAGCTATGGAACAAAGTAAAGCTGCTGAAATTGTTAAGCTACATAATGCTTTGCTTCAAGAAAGAGATTTCCGTAAGACTTTGATAGACGACCTTAATAAGCTCATCAAAACATATAGGGATATTCTTGGTGATACCAATTTGTTTGATAAAGTTGCCGAGATGAGTGATGACCGTATTGTTGTTGGCAAAGAATACTTCTTTAATGTGCAAAGGATAATAAATGCATTTTCTGTACTTGTATCTTCTAAATCAAAAGAGCTTAATGACGCTCTTGCTGAAAAAATTTCGGAGTTAAAAACTCAATTAGGATTATGGAAAGCAAAAGAATCGGAAATACAAGGAAAGATAGATGATAAGAAACAAGAGCTAATACAGCAAGGTATACCTTTTGACCTGGGAAAAATTAATCAAATTTCCAAGGATATCATTGATTACGAGAAAAAAGTTGCAAAGCTTCAAGATGATCAGAAACGCCTTATTGAATTATTCAAGGAACGTCAAGAATTGATACAGAAGCGCCAAGAGAATAAAAAAGAAATTACTCGAAAACATTTGGCATTTGCAAAAAAGATAAATGAGAACTTAAAAACTTCAGTTGATGACTTTTTTGTCACTATTAAATATGCTGAATCACTATATTCTCCTGATTTTGAAGATACATTAAAAACATTGATGGGCTGGAGAACTTCCCAAGTTATGAAATCCTCAGTTATTGCAAGGAGTATTGGTGTGTATGACTTTGTCCAAGCAATCAAAAAGAAAGATATTAGTGTATTAAAGGCTATAAAATATCAAGGTGAACAATTTTTGCAGGATGACGAGATTAATAAAATTATTATGACCCTTAATGACGGATTTAAATATGAGGATCTTGAATGTTTGAAATATGATGACCATCCACAAATTACAGTAACTAAGTTCGTGGATGAAAGTGGAGTTAGGAAAAATATTACAAAACGAATATCTCAATTATCGCTTGGACAACAGCAATCTGTATTATTAAGTATTTTACTATTATCTGATAGTGATAAGCCTTTATTAATAGATCAACCAGAAGATAATCTTGATAGTGAATTTATTTTTAAAACAATTGTTGGAAATTTACGTAAAATTAAAGAGCACCGTCAAGTGATTTTAGTTACACATAATCCGAACATTGCTGTGCTTGGAGATGCTGAACTTATTATTCCGCTTAAAAGTACAAGTGTGCATTCGCAGATTATATCATCTGGTTCTATTGATAACGATGATACTATTAAACTTTGTTGCGGTATATTAGAAGGTGGCGATTCAGCATTTAAACAAAGAAAAAATATTTATGGTTTTTAAGTAGCAATGTTTGTTTGTCCACCCAATCCTCCTATCGCCTCAGACCGTCTCATATAGCGCAGTTTGTTTGTGTAAATTTCATTGTGATTTGACTAATAGTTTGAAATTCAATATGAAAGCAATTCTTCAACGAGGACGAGTATTGATGAGTTTGATATGAATATCAGCAGTTTACTTGTACAAGTGTAGTAAAAACATGTACTTATACTTTGAACGGTATGCAATTGTACATTTTCATGGAATACATACTTCCGGTGTCATTCCTGTTGACAGTGTCACGCTGACAAGTAAGCTTGGGTCTTTTCGCAATATGGCTGCATCGCTTGTAAGATTATTAATCTTACAGCGTGAAGATTAATAATCTTTCGGCATGAAGATTAATAATCTTACAAGCAAGGCAGCTATGGCTGGCATATTGAAGTTGAATGCAGGTATTCATTTTTTAACGGGTGTGCCGAAATGCACACCCTTATTTTTTGCCTTTGTTGAATATAGGTAAACAAAGAAAAATATATCTTTGTAGCAGATAGTTTGTACATATGAAAAGATTATCCTCCGAAACACTTGCTTTTATTCATGCACATTGGGGAGATGATGTGCGTGCTTTGGCGCTTCAAGCGAAGAAATATCCCGAGGTGGATATGCTTGAAGCTGCTGTCCAGATTGCTGGCAGACAGGTTGCCGAAAGGAAAATTCCTTCTTGGGCAAAGGTGGAATCAGTGCGTTATCCTTCCCATTTATCGATGGAACAATGCTCTTCTGAACTAACGGCACGCTATAAAGCATCGCTTATAAATGGAGAAACATTTGCCGACCTGACGGGAGGGTTAGGCGTAGATTGTTCGTTCATTTCTCAAAGATTCCGGAAGGCAGATTATGTAGAACGTCAGAATTCATTGTGTGAGTTAGCTGTTCATAACTTTGCAGCATTAGGACTGCGACATATTCATGTTCATTGTGCGGATGGTGTATCTTATTTGTCGCAAATGACACCTGTAGACTGTCTGTTTCTGGATCCTGCCCGAAGAGACAGTTATGGAAGCAAGACTGTAGCAATATCTGATTGTGAACCCGATATAGGGATACTCGAACCGGTATTGGTGGAAAAAGGGCGGAAGGTAATGATTAAGTTATCACCTATGCTGGATATAGCTAAAGCTCTTCAGGTGTTGAAACACATCACGCAAATTCACATTGTGGCTGTTCATAACGAGTGTAAAGAGTTAATAATTCTGTTAGAAAAGTCTGTTGAAAAGTCGGATTGTATTGGTTCTGAGGTGTGTATATATTGTAAACAGATTGTTGATAACTTGTTGATACCACCTTTTGTATTTACGCTTTCCGAAGAGAGAAATGCGATGTGTGAGTATGCTGACAAGGTGGAAACTTATCTGTATGAACCAGGAGTGACTTTGCTGAAAGCAGGTGCTTACCGATTGTTGGCTTTGCGTTACGGTGTGAAAAAACTGCATCCCAACAGCCATCTGTATACCTCCGACCATCAAGTGGATTTCCCAGGCCGTCAGTTTCAAGTAGAAGCCGTTTCTGGGTTCGGGAAAAAAGAGTTGAAAACCTTGTTGGGGGGAGTAGAGAAAGCAAATCTGACAGTGCGCAATTTCCCCACTTCGGTAACAGAGTTGCGGAAGAAACTAAAATTGAAAGAGGGTGGCGAAATATATCTGTTTGCCACTACATTAAAGGATGAGGAACGGGTATTAATAAAGTGTTCAAAAATATGACCGCCCGTATGAACAGGCATAAGCAACTGTTTTGAATTTCCTACAAAAAGTTTTTCTTGGCTTGATGTGTTCGTTTCGTGTGTGCACGATAAATTCAAAACAGATCCTAAATATCTGTGTTCATTTGCGCAAACAAATTGTATTTACATACGGACAGTCGTATTTTTATTTTCTTTCAACTTCGTTTTGCCTTGAAAGCCAAAGCATACATGCGCATTTGCTTTACCATGGCAAGCAGCCCGTTACTGCGGGTTGGCGAAAGGTGTTCTTTCAGTCCAATCCGGTCAATGAAATAAAGGTCAGCATCCAGAATTTCATCAGGTGTATGCCCCGAAACCACCTTTATCAGCAAGGCGATAATGCCTTTCACTATCAAAGCATCGCTTTCTGCCTGAAATATGATTTTCCCGTCTATAAAGTCTGCCTGTAACCACACGCGGCTTTGGCAACCATCTATCAGGTTTTGTTCGGTTTTATATTGTTCGTCAAGGGGGGGCTGTTCGCTGCCCAGATCGATAAGCAACTGATATTTGTCCATCCAGTCATCGAAGTTGCTGAACTCGTCGATAACCTCGTCTTGTAGTTCGTTGATTGTTTTCATATCGAGTTATTTTTTATTTCTCATTATAAATTACATTCATTACGGTTTCTCCCACAGCCTGCAAGGTTGCCTTATCAATGCAGTCCATGTTGTCTGCCACTGTGTGCCAAGTAGGGTGGAAGCCTGTTTCGCTGTGTGGGTCATAACCAATGATATCCACACACGGGATCTGGCGGAGCCGGTTCACGTATATGTGGTCGTCTGTCACGTTGCCGCCGTTTTCTTTGATGAAGAACTGTTTATGCCCCAGTCGGTGTGCTGTATCCCAAATTTTCTTCATTGGTGAATTTGCCGTTTGACTGGAATATTGTTCGTAATAGAAAGTTGCGCCTTTGCCTCCCACCATATCCAGAAGGATGCCGAAACGTGCCTTGTAATCAGGTACATGTGGTACACGTCCCCAATATTGAGAACCCAAGCACCATGTGTCTTGCTTGTAATCGCCCTCATAAAATTCAGGGATACCATAGTCTTCCGCATCAAAGAACACGATGTCGATGCCGATAGCTGGAGCCTGTTGTTGTAAGTGACGGGCGATTTCCAGCAGTACACCTACACCACTGGCACCATCGTTGGCACCATCGATGGGAGTATGGTAATGTGCTTCCTGACCGGCATCGGCATAAGGACGGCTGTCCCAGTGGGCGCACAGCAGGACGCGCTTCTTGGTGTCAAGGTTGTACGAACCGATGATATTGTGCATCTTCAGTACTTTTCCATCGTATGAAATGACATCGCCAAACTGGTTATACACCGTAGCTCCGAAGTCGCGCAGTTGTTGTGAAAGGTATCCGCCACACTTGCGGTGGGCTTCAGTATTCGGCACACGTGGACCGAATGCCACTTGTTTCTGAATGTACAGGTAAGCACTGTCGGCATTAAATTCAGGTACTTGCACGTTATTTTCCTGGTTTGTCTCTTTTTCCGAGGTATTTTTATTCTTACTGCTCCCACATGCAGCGAGGCAGACCGACAACAACAGGAAGAAGCCACAAAGGAAGATGTTTGGTTTCATTATATGCATTTTTTATTGAGTTTAATGGAGTATCACTTATCACTTAAATCTTCAATCCGTCTAATATGGCGATATAGGTATGAATGGCTTCTTCTATCTCACTGACCATTACATACTCGTCTGCCGTGTGCGAACGTGACGATTTGCCTGGTCCTATCTTGACGGAAGGAAAGTGCATCAATGCCTGGTCGGAAAGCGTAGGCGAACCGAATGGTATCTTTCCCAGTTCGACGGCACGCTTCACGAACGGATGTTCAGTATCAATGTGCGAAGAGTTGAGACGGAACGAACGTGCTTTTGCTTCGCAATGGATATGAGTGGTGATTTCGTTAAACAATTCTTCGTTCGAATAGCATTCGTTACTCCGGATATCCACTACGAAAGAACATAGGTCGGGAATGACATTGTGCTGTGTACCAGCATTGATTTGAGTGACACTCATTTTTACTGGTCCCAATAATGGAGATACTTTGGAAAAACGGTAATCTCTGAACCATTCGATGTCCTCCAATACCTTATAAATTGCATTTTCTCCTTCTTCGCGTGCAGCATGTCCGGCTTTACCATGAGCCGTAACATCGAGTACCATCAGGCCCTTTTCTGCTACAGCAGGTTGCATGTCGGTAGGTTCGCCCACTATCCCCAGTGCAATGGGAGGCAGTTGCGGTAGTACACTTTCAATACCTCCTTTACCCGACACTTCTTCTTCGCATGAGGCAAGGAATATCAGGTTATAGCTTTGAGTGGTGGTAGTCAGGTAACGATATGCCTGAAAGAGTGAAACCACGCTGGCACCGGCATCGTTGCTTCCCAACCCATACAGCTTCCCGTTTTCCAGTTTTGCAGTGAAAGGTTGTTTTCGCCAGCCGTTTACAGGTCTGACTGTATCAATATGTGAGTTTAGCAGGATGGTGGGACGGTTAACGTCGAACATCGGGCTGATACACCAGATATTGTTTCCCGAGCGTCCGGTCATGATGCCGCTTTCCTCGATGTAATTTTGCAGGAAATCGGCAGCCGCTTCTTCTTCCCGACTTATGGAAGGGATTCCGATGAGGGAATTCAGTAGCGTAAGTGCTTCCGAAGTGTAATAATTAGTATCCGATAACATAAGATTCTTTTGTTTTGCCAGCAAAGATACTTCATTTATTCAAATTAAACCCTATCTTTGCAGGTAGCGATTACAAAATAAATAAAATTTAAATGAGTGAATCTTATTTGTCTACACTGATTGAACGGCAGGCCGGGAAATACGGCGTACGTGCAGCTCTGAAATACCGTGACTACAAACAAGGTGTATGGATTCCGGTTTCGTGGAATCAGTTTGCCGGAAAGGTAAAGAAAGTGGCTCGTGCCTTGGTGGCTTTAGGTGTTGAGGTACAGGAAAATGTAGGTGTGTTCTCTCAGAACATGCCTGAATGTCTCTATACCGATTTCGGGGCATTCAAAAGCCGCATAGTTACTATTCCGCTGTATGCCACCAGCTCGGAATCGCAAGTGCATTATATCGTAGAAGATGCCTCCATCCGCTATTTGTTTGTGGGCGAACAATATCAATATGATGTGGCCTATCGGGTGCAGCAGCTTTGCAAGACTCTGAAGCGAATCATCATTTTCAGTCCCGATGTAATGCGGGCAGCAGAAGATACTCATTCTATTTATTATGACGATTTCCTCCAGTTGGGTGAGGCAAACGAACTGCAGGCAGAAGTAGACCGGCGCACGGGGGCTGCAGTGTCGACTGACCTTGCTAACATTCTTTACACTTCAGGTACTACGGGCGAATCGAAGGGAGTGATGTTGCATCATTCATGTTATGAGGCAGCTTTCCAAGCGCATAACAAGGTATTGCTTACCTTGACCGACCAGGATGTGGTGATGAATTTTCTACCTTTTACGCACGTGTTCGAACGTGCGTGGTCGTATTACTGCCTGACAAAGGGTTGCCTGCTCTGCATCAACCTTTATCCGCAAGATATACAGATGACTATTAAGGAAATTCGTCCTACGGCAATGTGCAGTGTGCCACGTTTTTGGGAAAAAGTATATGCAGGTGTCCATGAAAAGATAAACGAAGCTTCGGGGCTAAAGAAAAGCCTGATGCTGGATGCGCTTAAGACAGGACGCGAACACAACATCGATTATCTGATGAACGGTAAGACACCTCCTCCGATGTTACATCTGAAATACAAGTTTTACGAAAAGACGATTTACAGTGTACTGAAAAAGACCATCGGTATCGAACGGGGCAATTTCTTTCCCACTGCCGGAGCAGCGGTGTCAAAGCAAATAGAAGAATTCGTCCATTCAGTAGGCGTCAACATGGTAGTAGGATACGGGTTGACTGAAACTACGGCCACTGTTTCGTTGGGATGGATGGACGACTTCCGCACGGGTTCCGTGGGACGGCTTATTCCCGGACTTGAGCTGAAGTTCGGCGAGGATGGTGAGATATTGCTTCGAGGCGAGACCGTGACAAAGGGATATTACAAGAAAGAAGCCCTGACTCGCAAGGTAATCAGCGAAGACGGATGGTTTCATACGGGGGATGCAGGTTATATGAAAGATGGTTTTTTATACCTTACCGATCGGATAAAGGACTTGTTCAAGACATCAAACGGTAAATATATCGCCCCTCAGGCGATAGAAACCAAACTGGTGGTAGACCGGTACATTGATCAGGTGTCTATCATAGCAGACCAACGCAAGTTCGTCTCTGCACTGATTGTGCCCGAATACAAACAGGTGGAAAAGTATGCCCAAGACCATCACATTGCTTATGCCGACCGTGCGGACCTGTTGAAGAAACCCGAAATCATTGCCTTGTTCCAGATGCGTATCGATACTTTACCGCAGGAATTTGCCCATTACGAACAAATCAAGAAGTTCACCTTATTGCCCGAACCATTCAGTTTGGAAAAAGGTGAATTGACCAATACCCTGAAAATCAAACGTCCGGTATTGATGAAAAATTATGCGAATGAAATCAACAAAATGTATGAAGAGTGATTTTCTTGTTTCCTAATTTTTACACTAACGTAAAAATGGCTAATTTTGCAAGTTGAATAAGGAGTAGTAAACATATGATAACAACAGACCAACTAAAAGACATAAAAGAACGTACAGAAGCACTGAACCGTTATCTGGATATTGATAACAAGAAAATGCAGGTAGAGGAAGAACAACTTCGCACACAAGTGCCTGGATTTTGGGACGATGCGAAAAAGGCAGAGGCTCAGATGAAGAAAGTAAAGGCTTTGCAGGCATGGATTGACGGATATAATGAAGTAAAAACTTTGGCAGATGAACTGGAACTGGCTTTTGATTTTTATAAAGATGAACTGGTGACAGAAGCCGAAGTAGATGAGGCTTATGCCAAGGCGGTTAAGGCGGTGGAAGAATTGGAACTGAAAAATATGCTCCGTTCTGAAGCAGACCAGATGGACTGTGTACTGAAAATTAACTCGGGTGCCGGAGGTACAGAAAGCCAAGATTGGGCATCCATGTTAATGCGTATGTATATGCGCTGGACAGAAAGTCATGGTTATAAGTTGTCGGTCGCTAACTTGCAGGAAGGTGATGAGGCTGGTATCAAGACGGTTACAATGAATATTGAAGGGGCGTATGCATACGGTTACCTGAAAGGAGAAAACGGAGTACATCGTCTGGTACGTGTTTCGCCTTACAATGCACAAGGCAAGCGAATGACTTCTTTTGCTTCTGTATTTGTCACTCCATTGGTAGATGATTCGATTGAAGTGACTGTAGAACCCGCCCGTTTATCCTGGGATACGTTCCGGAGTGGCGGTGCCGGTGGCCAGAACGTCAACAAGGTAGAATCGGGGGTACGCTTGCGTTACCAATACAAAGATCCGTATACGGGTGAGGAAGAAGAAATCCTGATTGAAAACACCGAAACGCGCGACCAGCCTAAAAACAAGGAGAACGCCATGCGTCAGTTGCGTTCTATCTTGTATGATAAAGAGTTGCAACACCGTATGGAAGAACAGGCAAAGGTAGAAGCTGGAAAGAAGAAGATTGAATGGGGCTCACAGATACGCAGCTATGTATTCGACGACCGTCGTGTGAAAGACCATCGCACCAATTACCAGACTTCGGATGTCAACGGGGTAATGGATGGGAAAATAGACGGTTTTATCAAAGCCTATCTGATGGAATTCTCGGACAGCGAGGCATGAATCAATTAACAAGTCGGCAAGGTTTTCATAAAAACCTGAACCTTGCCGGTTTATTAAAATCATAACCAATCTAAAACATAAAACACTATGGGAACAAAACGTAACAAAAAACCGGTACATGGCAACCGGGAAGAAGAAAAAGCCAATCGCCTTATCAAGTATATGTGTATCGTACTGGTGCTGCTGGCTATTCTGATGATTGTCGCTTTTTCGGTCATGTAAACTTCTTCAGCCATGTCGCAAGAAATAGAACGCAAATTTTTGGTGACTGACGATTCTTACCGCCGCTTGGCTCGTGCAAAAAGCCGTATCGAACAAGGCTATATATGTAGTGCGCGAGGCAAGACGGTAAGAGTCCGCATCCGCGACAATAAAGGTTACCTTACTATCAAAGGACCTTCTAACGCCGCAGGTACCAGCCGATATGAGTGGGAACAAGAAATCCCCTTGGCTGATGCCGAAGAATTGATGAAATTGTGTGAGCCGGGACGCATCGAGAAATACCGTTATCTAGCCGATTATGCCGGACATGTGTTCGAAGTAGACGAGTTTCACGGAGAAAACGAAGGGCTGGTAATTGCTGAAGTAGAACTTTGTTCGGAAACCGAATCGGTGGAACTGCCAGCCTTTATCGGTAAGGAAGTGACTGGTCAGACCCGATATTACAATTCATTTCTGATGAAGCAGCCTTATACTACTTGGAAAGATGGAGGAGAAAAAACAGATGATACCTCCTGTGAACTGATAGAAAAGGGGGTAAAAACTATCCGTTGATAGATTTTAACCGGTGGAATACCGGATTTTAGGAGGTCCCGGGTTGTTTTTCGGGCTAATATTGCAGTGTCGATAGAGACAGACATATATTAACCCGAATAAACAACAAGTAAATGAGAACAGCTAATTTTGCTCAGAATCTACTGAGCGTACAAACCGAATTACGTCACTTCGCCTATAAGCTTACAGCAGACCGTGAAGATGCCAATGACCTGCTGCAGGAAACCTCGCTAAAGGTATTGGATAATGAAGACAAGTATACCGATGAAACTAATTTCAAGGGATGGGTTTATACCATCATGCGTAATATTTTTATCAATAATTACCGTAAGACACAACGTGACCAGACTTATGTTGACCAGACTGATAATCTGTTTTACCTAAATAAAAACGAAAGTGATGAGCCTGTAACGGTAGATAACGGATACGACTTGAAGGAAATGAACAGTATCGTTAATGCCTTACCTCAAGAATACCGTATTCCGTTCCTGATGTATGTATCGGGATTCAAATACCGAGAGATAGCTGATAAAATGGATTTGCCACTAGGAACAATAAAGAGCCGCATTCATTCTACCCGTCAACGATTGCAGGAAGAACTGAAAGATTTCCGATAACACCTCAGAATGCCGCAATGAATTGCCAGATGAAATATCCACAAAGTACCAGCTTGACTGCGGTGCCGAACAGAAAACCTGCCAAAGACCCTAAGCCCGATTTCAAAGCGTGCTTCAGGTCTTTGTCGCCGAGCAATTCACCGGCAACAGCCCCGACAAAAGGTCCGGCAAGGATGCCCCAAGGAGGAAAAAACAAGCCTATCACTGTTCCCACGATACATCCCCAGTTTCCCCATTTGGTCCCTCCTGCATACTTGCTTCCCAACATAGGTATAATATAGTCGAGCAATTGAACGATAAGCACCAGTACAGCCCATACAATCAATTGGGTAGGAGTGAACTGCATACGGGCAGTAAAATGAAAGCATAGCATGCCGATATATGCCAGTGGTGGACCCGGAAGTATTGGTAACACACAACCTAACAAGCCTGTTATCAGACAGATGACACCAATGATAATCAGCAATATATCCATAATAAAGTTCTGTTGTTGATTATATATTTGTTAAACTGGTTTATTCATATTTTTCTGAATTATCCGTCGTGTGACATACCAGCTGAACAGACAACCGAACAACACACCGGTACAGTTTGCTGCAAAATCAAGCCAGTCGCCACTGCGGTCGGAGGTGCAAGTCGCTTGTAGAATTTCGACAATGCCGCTCATCAGTATTGGAAAACAGATACCGACCAGTATCAGCTGATGCCAATGGATACGGGAGTGCCGGCGCAGGTATTCGAACCAGATAATAACAGTCAGCCCTCCATACATGCAGAGATGCACCAATTTGTCGAAATTGGTGATTTCATCCATCTCGGTTTTCGGTGGAGTGAAAAAAGACAGGTAGCAGATCGCAATTATAATGAAGATAGATAGCGGATAGTGTTTCATCATATAATTTATTCATATTTTCCGCGAAAATACAAACTTTTTCGTACATTTGCCGAACTTGAACTTTAAAATGTAAACAGAAAGGACAGAATGTATGCAAAATAGTGAGCGTGTCGGTTTCGCAAGCAAGTTGGGTGCCATCTTGGCTGCGGCAGGTTCGGCGGTAGGTTTAGGAAATGTGTGGCGTTTTCCTTACGAGACAGGGAACCATGGAGGTGCTGCCTTCATACTTATTTATTTGGGGTGTGTGTTCCTTTTTGGATTACCCATCATGATCGCTGAATTTACTATCGGACGGCGTGCCAAGGCAAGTACGGGTGAAGCATTCAAGAAACTGGCTCCCGGAACCGCATGGAAGTATGTAGGATATATGGGAGTATTGACTGGATTCCTTATCTTAGGCTATTATTCGGTAGTATCTGGTTGGACGCTGGAATATATATTCCAGTCTGCAACGGGTAATTTGCTTGGCAAGTCCGCAGACGACTTTGTAGCAATGTTCAATGAATTTTCTCAGAATCCTTGGCGTCCGCTGATCTGGCTGGTAGTGTTTGTGGCGTTGACTCATATTATTGTGGTTAAGGGCGTACAGGCTGGTATTGAGCGTGCTTCGAAAATTATGATGCCGATGCTGTTCATTTTGATTGTGCTGCTTGCGGTGTGTGCTGTGATGTTACCGGGTGCAGTAAAGGGATTGGAATTCCTGCTTAAGCCCGATTTCAGTAAAATTACTTCCGATGCAGTTTTAGGAGCTATGGGACAGGCCTTTTTTTCGCTCAGCCTCGGTATGGGATGCCTTTCGACGTATGCTTCTTATTTCAATCGTGACACCCGGCTAGGATATACAGCTATGAGTGTATGTGTCATTGGTACATGCATTTCCATATTATCGGGATTCATTATCTTTCCGGCTGCTTTTTCAGTAGGAATCCAACCCGATGCTGGTCCTTCACTTATTTTCATTACCCTGCCTAATGTATTTCAACAAGCTTTTGGAGCAGTTCCATTATTTGCTTGTATCAGTGCGATACTGTTTTACATTCTTTTGGCACTGGCAGCACTTACCTCTACCATTTCACTTCATGAAGTTCCCACTGCTTTCCTGCACGAGAAATTCGGATTTACGCGCAGCCGCGCAGCGTGGCTGGTAACAACAGGTAGTTTGATTATCGGTGTGGTTTCATCGCTGGCATTGGGTGATTGGAATGATGTGCGGATAGCTGGTATGAACCTGTTTGATGCACTGGATTTTCTTACGGCAAAAATTATGTTACCTGTAGCAGGCATGTTTGTCGCTATCTTTGTGTCGTGGAAATTGGATCAGAAGAAGGTACGTGAGGAAGTGACTAATTGGGGGACATTGCGTGCTCCTTATTATCCGCTGCTTATCTTCCTGCTGCGCTATCTTACTCCTATCGGCATTTTGTTGGTTTTTGTCAACGAACTGGGTTGGCTATAGGTCTTATTCGTAATGTGGAAACATTTTTTTTACTTCAGCAAAGCCGACCGGCGTGCCATTGTGATGTTGTTGGCGGTACTGATACTTCTTGTGGGCGGCAATTTATGGTTGAAAGAAAAACAAGGTAAAGCATTATTGCCTTCGGCTACAGATAATGAATCTGTAGACTCTTTTCTGGCAAACGTCCGTAAGAAAGAACGCTTGCACCGACGTTCATCGCCTATGCATTCTAGCCCTACGGTAACAGTTTTATTTCCTTTTGACCCTAATACTGCGGATTCGACAACTCTTAGTGATTTGGGACTATCTGATTTCGTCATAAGCAATATCCTAAAATACCGTGCGAAAGGTGGTATATTCCGCACTCCCGAAGCTTTTAGACGAATATATGGCTTGACATCGGAACAATACGAAGCGCTGCATCCTTACGTTCGTATCGGAATACATAATCGGTTGCGCAGACAAGATACGGCTATGAGCCGGCCAGCAACAGTGTTTCGCGATAGTACTACGCTTTATCCGGTAACGGTTAAATATGTTGAAGGTACAGTAATTGATTTGAATATGGCCGATACGGTTATGTTGAAACATATACCAGGTATCGGTAGTGGACTGGCACGGATGATTGTAGCTTACCGCAACCGTCTTGGAGGCTTTCACGCTGTGAGCCAGTTACAGGAAATTCCTTACATTGATACTTTGGTGAACCGTTGGTTCCGGATAACAACTCCTCCTTTCCGGAAGTTAAGAGTTAACCATTCCAGCCTTGACCGTCTGCGCTCGCATCCCTATATGGATTTTTACAAGGCAAAAGCCATCATCGAATATCGCCGTAAACGTGGGAATTTGAAAGATATAGCACAATTATCCCTTTTTGAAGAGTTTAGCGAAGAAGATTTGAAGCGATTGATGCCTTATTTGTCGTTTGAGTAACCGAATCTCAGGTTTTAGAAACTGTTTTGAGTTTCTCCAAAAAGTTTTTCTCGTCTTGATGTATCCGTTTTCGTGTGTGCTTTGGGCGATTTTTTATACATCCGCATCTGTTCTCCATCGTCGCCCTTCACCATGCACAGGTATTCCCAGCCATAACGTTCGTAAAACGAGGTATGCTCCGTGATGAGGTAGAGGGAGCTGATGTCTTTCGCTGCCATATCCTTGCAGATATGTTCCAACAGCTGTCCGGCAATGCCGCGGCAACGTCGTTCCGGTTCCACATATAAGGCACAGATATTCGGAGTCAGGTCTTTGCGGTCGTGAAAGTCGTTTTCTATCACACCGGCTCCGGCAATTATCTGTTGCCCTTCAATTACTATGTACCATTGAGGAACAGCTACAGTTCCTTTAATACTTTCATCGATACTTGTCAGATACTCCTCTAAAGGAATTTCCCATTTTTCTTGAAACCATCTGGCTGCAGGAATGCGCCATTCAGGGTGGACATGAAGGGATATGATATTGTATGTGTTCATTGGCTCTTGCAAAGTTTGTTTTATCTTCATCCGTTCTTTTCCGATCAATGTTGGTGGAAGCAATCTTCGTAATTCTCCATATATTCCTTTTGCTTAAAGGATTCAATAAGCACAAAAGTAATGATTTTGCGCAAGAATCAAGCAGGCACTGCATTTATGAGAAATGTTTCAAAAATTGGAAGTGGGATAAATGTACCGAAATCATTTCCTATAAAGTTCCTTGCTTCAACTGCTCCACATAATCATCAATCATTCTCATCTGTGACGGTATGTCGATGCCCTGCGGGCATTGGGACACGCATTGCCCGCAACCGATGCAGTGGCTTGCCTGATTCAATTTAGGCACGCGGCGGTCATAACCTATCAGAAAGGCTCTCCGGGCTTCCTCATAATTGGCATCCAGATGGCTTTTGGAAACATAGCCGTGGTTGACGCATTTGTTGTAATGGAGGAAGTTCGCCGGAATATCTATCCCGTATGGACAGGGCATGCAATATTTACAGTCGGTGCAGGGGATATTCTGGCTATCCTTCATTCGTTCCGTCATGTCTTGTAAAAAATCCTGTTCGGATTCAGACAAAGGGACGAGCGGCGAGAAGGTACGTAGGTTATCTTGCAAATGTTCTTTATAAGTCATTCCGCTAAGAACGGTCAGCACCTTCGGGAATGACCCGGCGAAGCGAAAAGCCCATGCCGCAGCCGTGTCATCCGGACGCTTCTGTTTCATCTGAGCCAGTACGTCTTGTGTGACGTTGGCCAGCCTTCCGCCCAGTAAAGGTTCCATGACGACTACGGGAATGTCTCGCTTTGCCAATTCTTCGTACAGGTATTCGGCGTTGGTGTCATCTCCCATAGCCTTTTGCCAATCGGCATTGTAAGCGGAAGCATGCCTCCAGTCCACATAATTGAGTTGGATTTGCACAAAGTCCCAATGCACTTGTTCGTGCATCTGCAGCACACGATTGAACACTTCAATATCGCCATGAAAGGACCAGCCAAGATGTCGGATTCTTCCTTGTTTTCGTTCTTCGATCAGGAAGTCGAGCATCCCGTTTTGTATGAAACGCTTGTTGAACAGGCTCATTCCGCCACCACCTATGCCGTGCAGGAGGTAATAGTCTATGTAATCGACTTGCAAATGCTGAAGCGAGCGGTGATACATGACTGTCAGATTCTCGCGAGAAAGGTCGGATGCCCCTGACATCTTGGTGGCAATGAGGAACTTTTCTCTGGGATGACGCTTCAATGCTTTCCCCGTAACAGTTTCCGACCAACCTTGCCCGTAAATGGGAGCGGTATCGAAGTAGTTCACGCCATGTTCTATGGCATAGTCTATTAATCCGTTTACCGTCTCTTGGTCTATCGGACAACCGTCCTTTTGTGGAGAGGTGGCAGGCGGCCAACGCATACAGCCGTAGCCTAACAGGGAAACTTGCTGTCCTGTCTTAGGGTCGGTGCGGTAAGTCATTTCCCCGCTCACGGTTTCTTGTCCGGCTTGCCCGTGTCCGCAGGCAGACAATCCGGTAGACGCACCGATGATACCCAGCCGTTTCAGGAAAGAACGGCGTGACATTCCTTTGTTTTCAGTTTGTTCCATACGCGTTTCAGTTCATATTTCTATATTCCAATGGGGTAATGCCCGTCTTGCTCTTGAACAGACGGTTGAAGTGTTGGGGATATTCAAATCCCAAC
>ULKH01011656.1_pt1 | contig 30448 bp, 27 predicted proteins | sample 1951111 | NCBI WGS metagenome assembly ULKH01 (sample SAMEA4835496, study PRJEB28245) | human gut metagenome | biome: gut microbiome; material: fecal sample | place: Denmark | collected 2008
CCTGCGCCGTGAGGCGCGGGTCGGGACTTTTCAAAATCGGGTTGCTTACGCAACTCCTTGGAATAGATGCAGGAATTACTCGTTAGGAAAATACTTGTCAAATCAGTTATCCGTCAATGGAAAGGATATTGTCTATCTACAAAGCTTTGACGCTTTCTTATATGCGCCCCGTACTCCTAAGACGGTATGTTGTTCTGTTTTAGGCAGAAAATGTAATATAGTTTTAGTATTGCAGAGATAATGTACATTCTTATCCAACCCGTCTTTGGACTCCGTATAGGCAGGCATCGTGATTACCACAGATAAAAATCTTGTGTGGGGGTAATGAAGGTCACAAAACCAATTCATGAAATCAATGGCTTCTTGCTCACTTCCATTCATGGTAAAATCTCCAGAATGTACAAGGGTATAAGCATCGGGCAGCCGATTAAGCCGCCGATACAGACTGTGGGTATCGGAGAGGTGATGAATGGTCATAATCTATAAGTGTTTGCTCTGTTCATGTTTTTTGTCCTCGCAAAACTAAGTATGAATTGTCAAATCAATGATATTCCAACCACACGCTTTCAACTTTTCATAATCATATTGCGCGTAGGAAGATGCGTGCATGGCATAACACATTAAGTGTGTAGGACGCGAAAGTCCTACATAGACCATTTTCATTGCGCGTTGCGCATAAGCTCCTTGCGGTGTGTCACCTATTTCCTTATAAAAAGGATTAGAAAAATATTGGGTCGGTTTTGTTTTCGTAGCTTTTTTCTTTATACGATTTAGAACATGTTGAGATTCATACTTCTTCTCATACATCGTTTCTACATAAAGCGTTGCGCAATGCGTTTTTCCTTTAGCCCTGTGAATCGTTTCTATCTGGATATCATCTGAAGTCTCCACAGGTAAACCAACATCAGGAGGAATATAAGTTCCGTCCATAAAATCTTTATATTCTTGGCTAGGCTGAACACTGATTTGATGAAGCAACCAATTAGCCAAATCCTTTACCTGATTATAGGCTTCAGAGAAACGAGACTGAACTAATAGCTTAACGATAGACAAAACTTTTAACTTATATGAGAGAATCAGGTTATTAGGAAACTCCTCAAGGTATTTCATCATAGATGTTGGAGAAATTATCCTATTGCATTGCTTACCCTTTACCATCTGCCTATCATACATCCCACATTTCCGTAAACATTCACAAATAATCGAGTGAACCCACGATGTTCTTTCATGATTATCCGAAAGGTTCAGTGTCATTCGCATGTAATCTGTCACATTTTCTGCATACTTCGTTGAAAACAAATCTCCCGAAGTTTGTTCAGTAAACAAATCAAACAATCTAAGGTTCAGTGGATTAAAAGCTGTATTATTAGGCCATTTGCTGTTCCATCCTATGATATGGAAGCCATACTTGCTTTCCGGGACGTTTTTTAACTGATAATAGTCTATCAACTCTTTAAATTTCCTTTTCAGCATATCCCTATGCTCGTAGTCATATATAAAAAGATACGGACCTATTACAGGATGATTGGGACGGACTCCATTGACCGTTTGGCCCGATTCACGCTGTAACATAAAAGCATCGACCACAGAACCTACCGACGAAGACAAACGCAAGGAATTGTTGAAAGTAATCACCCTCTGTGGATTCCAAGCGCAAACAGACAATTGAGAACCCTCATGGAAAATAGACTGATTAACATCCCCAATACGCTGATAACACACACTATCATCACAGAATAATTGATTCACAAGATCAAGTTGATGTTCTTGTAAATCTTGCGTCTCATCTATGAAAATGAATTTGAATCTAGCTCTTAGAATCGACTTTATCCGTGGGAAAACATAGATGTATTTCTGTGCTAAGGCATAACAGTCATCATAACTCAGAATCCCTTTTTGCAGAATCTTCTTTTTTAAGTCAGCCAAGATATTCAAAATAAATGCTCTATTGACTTCCTCGCTTCCTTTCCATGTTTTAGGTACATTATTGGGGGCAACTTCAAATGGTTTGTTAGAAGAATAGTTCCAATAAATAGGCTTACAATCAGTAGAAAACTTAATTCCAAATTCTAAGGCCTGATTAATCGAATTAAATTTGTACCAACTCCAGATCTTATTCTTGTTAATCCATTTACGCTGAATAGCTTTCTTCAACTCATCCCTAAATATTTCGCTATCAATCCAAGATATAGGATGTTTATAATGATTGTTATAATACGGAATGGCTAAAAAAGTATCTACAAAATCCTGAACTGTTCCTATAAAATTAGGATGCTGGAACAAATTGGGACAGGACAACGATAATTTCTTCTTAATCTCATTGACAGCAGCGTGAGTATGCGACAGGACCAGAATACCATCCTTTGTAGAAAAAGACTGCTGTTTAGAAAGACAAAACAACTTTGCTTGCAAGGCAGTGGTCTTCCCACTTCCAGGCACAGCAAGCAAATCGCAACTATCTAGTCGTTTGATGAAATCTAGCCGTTCTTTATCAAAATGATTCCCACCAATCAACAGTTGCTCTGCATCGGCTATATGAAAATCCTCAACGACATACATGGTTAATAGCATCAATAAGATAATAGGCAGTGTCCTCTAAATCAAACTCCAATTTATCAGAAAGGTTTCTTATAGCAAGACACATTTCAGAAGCAATGGCTACTTTATCAAGACTACGGTTTTTTAATTTTTCTGCAAGCTTTTCCCGGAAGCTCTTCCAGTTAAAGTTCCCATTTTCATCGCTTTTAAATTCTGCAGTTTTACTGTGAATCTTTTCACATGATTTCATAAATATATTTCCAAGAGCATCAGAGTGGAAAAGGCACCATTCCAATGTCCAATGCGTAGCAAGATACAGCTCAATATTGGGACTAGTTCCACAACTAAGACTGTTTTTGATATTTGTTAAGCGTTCTTTCTCTTCATCTTGATTAAAAATAAATTTATCATCTGGCTTAACGTCAAAGTCTGTTACAATGGAAACTGGGTAATCAATTGTTTTACCATCATTACGCATGAGAATCCGTGCATAATGAAGATAGGCTGTACTACCAACATTAACTATAGATACTTCGCTTCTCGTAAGATTTTTTCCCTGATTATCCGCAAGAACTGGGATAAGCAATTCCTCGGCCCAACCTTCCACAATAATAACCCCCTTGGCAAAAAATAAATTAGCTTTGGTAACATCAAGGAAATTTTCTAAAAACTTATAATCCTTAGCATCCAATTTTGTTTTACCTTTAATCAGTGGATAAACATCGCAATCCTTGCATAATATGACTGAGGTATTATCGTTACTGATTTTTATTTTAGAAGCGAGATTTGGACTATGAGTCGTTAGGATAAATTGCACATCTGCTTCTTGTTGAATACCTTCAATGACTTTCATTTGTGCTTGAGGATGAAGATGAGCCTCCAATTCTTCAATAAGACACAGTTTTACCCCATCTCCCAATCTCCTCAAATGAAGAAGCTCTGCGGCCATGAACAATCGATTCATCGAACCTAATCCCATGTTCATACCATCTTTAATTCCAATACAAATTGTCTCAAGAATACTTTTGATATTTGAATCAGAAATGGTTAATTCTGCTTCATAACTGTCAGAAAGAAATGATTTTATGAAGGTATCTATCACATCTTTAATCTGGCTTTTGTTGCTATTGGATCCTCCTTTTTCATCTGTAAACCACTCCTTGATCCTTGTATTTGCATCGGCCATTATTTGCTCAAAAATCGCCTTACCTGAAGCTCCATCCTGAAACAACTCATGCCCCATAAGAATTTGCGAAATACGTGAATTCTTTTTAGCCGTCAAAGCATAATCTGCATCTCTAAGAGCGCGTAAGTGGGTTGACTTCAGAAACTCTTTTTCATCAGCACTTAACGTTTTCATAGTTCCATCTAAAGCCTTTACCTCGTATGGAAGAATACGGCCCGCACTTCTAGTTCCTTCCAAAACGAGATGCAAAGAAACATCTCCCGTCTCAGGATTTATAACAATTTTGTCCGGTAAATGTGCAGCTTCAATATCTGTCAAATCTTTAAAGAGCACATCAATACGTAAATGATCACGGTTCTTAGAAAAATCAGATTCCACGAGATGAATCCATTCCAACGAATGTGTTTTGGTTACTAATTTGATAGCATCAATAATGGCTGTCTTACCAGAATCATTCTCACCAATAAGGACATTCAATCCTTTTGTAAATGGAACCACCAAATGAGGATCTGCTTCATCAATCACACCCGCATTTTTAGAGTATTTACGGAAGTTCCATAAACGTAGTTCGTATAAATACATATAGATATAGTTTTTTAGGATTACACGTATAGAATAGAGACTTTAAGTATATAAAACTATCAGGATTTCTTTGCTAATAATCTGTGCTATTTCTTCTAATTAGCACAGATTGCTGAAACTTGCAAATAATGGAATACAATGTTAAGTCATAATGCCATTTATTCTCATTATGGGTGGATCTGGAAGTCAGGTTCACATGTTTAATAAAATAGGCTCCGATATAGTCGTTTTTAAGGCAGTCTTGTATATATTTCCTACCTTCGCCTAACATGATATGATTATATTGTTTCATATCCCTGATATCTTAAATAGTTTACCTAATTCCTAAAGCTTTGAACGCTGCATCCACAGGAGTGGAATAGACTTCCAGACTAAATTGCGCAATGAGATCGGCCGGTACCTTACCATATTGCATCATATCCGCCACAGGAATTAAGATACGTTTGGCTCCGGCATCCGATGCGATTTGCAAAGCACCAGCCAAGTCATTGGTCGGGATAATAGTACCGCCAATGGACATGGAACCCAATACACACATCTGTGGCTGTACGGAACGCCCAGTCAAACCTGAGATGAGCGATATAAATACCGCCAGTTCCAGTCCTTGCAACGTACCGATTCCATTGATATCAGTCGCTTTCAGATGCATTTCATTCTCTGCAAACTTAGCTGACTGGCTGATGCGCGACAGGTTGCTGCGGCAATAGTTCACAGCTTCCTTCAGTTCGTCGCTAATGGCACTGCCACTGCCGAAGCCTGTATGGGTAAACTTGCCATTTCCAGGCATTACCTGTAAGTCCAAGCGTACCAAACCGATTTGGCCGTCACCCGGTTGATGCGCCACACTATAGAGTGAGCCAGGCTGTAGTTCTCCTTCCGGAATAAGGGTTGATCCTCCGCATTCAGGCGTGGAGATAAATCGTTCCTCGCCGTTTTCTAGGTCGATATAGCTGAAGTGTACGTCATAGAATTCTAGTCCACCAATTTTTTTGAGTTGTTCTTTGATGCGACGTCTTCCAACCAGTGCATACTCCAAACATTGGCGCACATCTTCTTTTTCATAGTTGCCATCAGGAAAGAGCAGTTTGAGCAATCCGCTCACCGTGCGTTTCACTGCTATAGTATCGCGTTGGTTCAAATCCTTGCCCAAGCGGAAATACTTTTGAATTGCCCCTCCAAAGTTTTGCTTACGAAGTTCGCGGAGACATTCAGAGAAATAATCTGAGATGAAACCGTATGCATCGGTAAAATATTCCGGACGCATCTTGGGGATTTCCCATCCTGGCAGATAGAGATGGAAGCGGTCAAAGAATGCAGTATCAATCATTTCTTTGGGGAAGGGAGACAACAGGTGGCTTACCCGTACTAGGTTCTCGATGCTGCCGTTGATGTTGCCCACAAACACCATGGAGGCATTGGCATTGATGCTTTCTTTGCCACGGCTAAACGATCCGTTTGCCATATAGCCCTTCATAATCTGAATGCCATCCTTGTCGTTCATGTGGATGCCAGCCACTTCGTCGAAAGCAACTACATCCCATGTACAGACCAGTCCCACCTGATGCCGCCCCATGTTGTAGAACAAGTTGGCCACCGTAGTCTGTCCACCGGAAATCAGAATGGAATAAGGCGAAAGTTCGTCGTACACATACGACTTACCCGTTCCTCTCGGTCCCAGTTCACAAAGGTTATAGTTGTTCTCTACGAATGGAATCATACGCGCCACCAAGTGCCAGCGTGTCTGTTCGTTCAGATTGTTCGGTTCCATACCCACGCTGCGACAGATAATTTCCATCCATTCATTTAGAGTAAAGTGCTTGCGTCCGTCCAGATAATCCTCCATATCCGTGGCAGGCATCTGGATGGGTTTGAGCGAAGAGATGCTGAACGGACTTCCTTTACCGTTTTCATCGTAGAGATACTCCATGTCGATGATACACCAGATACCGCCACACAGCAGTTTCTCGTACTTTTGGATATAGGCATCATCTATCAACACCTTGCTAATGTTGATGTTAAAGATGGTACCCTCATATCTGTCGGTATGTTCGTTAAGCTTGGCAGAAACCTTGTCAATGATTTTGTAATGACCGCGTTCACGAATCTTTGACTTAATCTTTTCTGCTTCATCCGGGCGGACATAGTTGTTGGCTAGCACCTGCTTCACCATACTCACGCCTTGTTCGATGTCTTCCTCATTATCCGTTGCACAATACATGCCGAGCAAGTATTCCAGTACATAACTCGGCACGTTGGCCCCTTCCTTGATACTTTTGGTAAGGTCTTTTCTAACGACCTTACCTCCGTAGTATTCATTTAATTTAATGTCCAATTCGTTCATATCACCACTCTGCTTCAAACATGACACTTACTTTGTATTCTTCTTCCCGATAAGGCGTAAATTCGCTGGAATTTTCCACTTGCTTCTCCATGCGCAGCAGCACCGTTCTACCATTCAGTCGGGAGATGGTGTTCTTGAATTTGAACGTATGCGTCTGTTCGCGCAGGTTCGATTCAGCACTTGTACTATCGAAGGTCAGCGTGGCTTGATCCGAAAGGATTTCTCCTTCCGCCGTGTAGAATCCCATGCGTAAAGTCATACCCTTTACCTTATCAGTGGCTTCCTCTGTCTGATAGAATTTGACAGACTGGTTCATTTGGGTGATTCGGGTTTGTTTCCCCAGAATATCAACATCCACCTGTTTCAAGTCGGTTTTCTTCTTTACGTTGACGTGGAGTACTGGCACCACCACCTCCTGCAGCATGCTACCGCCGTGGATAAAACGAGTGCCAGATCCCTGTTTGCGGATGCGGTTGATACCTTTGCAGATCTGGATATCAGCACCCGCCTTGAGGCCTACCTCTTCGCTTTTCCAGGTCTTGGCGCCATTGCCTTTCCACAAGCCTTTGCCTACCACAAAACGGCGGTTTTCGATGTAGCAAGTGCCGCCTTGTGCCTTGAAGTCGGTAAAGTCGGTTTCGTCCAACGTCTCGTTCTGATAGATGTAGCCATGGTCGGCCGTAATGAGGATATTGGAACCATTGCTGGAACTGATGGCTTTCACCAGCCTCACAAGCTTGTCCATTTCATCTTCCGTCGCCTTGAATACATTGGTCTCAGTGGCCAATGCATCACCTACTTTGTCAATGGTATTGCTGTAGATATAGATGAGGTCATAGTTCTTTACCCAATCCCTGCTGCATACATCCAAAAACTCTTCTGCTTTGATGGCAATGCTTTTAGGAATGACTTGCTGAAGGATTTTACTTCGGTTAGTCGTTCCTTTTGTACTCATGCCATCCGCAAACACTTCGTCCGATTCTTTTTCGAAAGCAAGTTCCTGATGAGGGAGAAGCGCAGCCATCCCTAATTGGGTATAGGAGGGCTGCATACCCAGTATGGCTGGTTTTAGGCACGTTTCCATTCGGTTCTCCTGTGCAATGTGTCCGCTGAGTTCCATCATGGTTTCATAACGCAACGCATCGCTGATAATGACAAACAGTCTTTTCCCTTTTTGTATAAATGGAGATACATAGGTAGGGAAGAAACTCCGTTGTGAATAAACGCCGGGTATCCACCATTTATCCATGGCATCTACAACCGGTTGCCATTTGGCTGCCAATACAGAAAGGTAAGCATTGGTATAGACTTGCTCCACCTTTGCTACAATGTCGCTCACCAGTTTCATGCTTTCTGCCTGTTTCGCTTCACGGAAGAAATGTCGATAGTGTTGGTCTATCTTGTACAGTTCTTCAGTATAGAGCCTGAATCCTTCCTCAGCAGAAGTGATACTGAGTCCGGTGATATTTTTCTCAATGGCTTCAAACAAACGTCTGGCTTCCAGAAAAGCATTGATGGTATGCGCTGCTACGGGATAGAACAGTCGGTTGCGACGTGCATCCACTATGGCTTCCAACTTCTCCGTATTGATTGTGTCATTCTTGACTTCCCAGTGAATGTACTGTGCAATAATCTTATCTACACAAGGGAAAGTCTCTATGCGAACCAATCGTTCGATAGGTTCACTTTGTAGCTGTTGCATCATGCCCAATTCATTTTCCAGTTTCTCTGCCCACAACTTGTACATGTCGCCGTATTGACGGCTGTCCCGCCAATCGCGCATAAAGATATGAGCCTCATTGGTGAGAGTACTTTGATGGAGAATGTTGGCCAGTTCATCCTGAAAGAGCACAATGATCAAGTCCTTTACCTGGTGCTCCTTGTCATATCCGAAGGTGGTCTCTACCATTTCCCAATAGGTGGAGAGTAGTTTGTACTTTTCCAATTTATTGAGCAAAGTACTCTTTTCATGGATGTACTCTTCTGCCAGCATATAAGTAAGTAAGTCGATAGAGGCAATGGGGGTATTGGCAGTTACGGCGAGCATTTTGCTGATGATTTCTTTGTAACTCATAGCACCAATAACAACCTCTGTCAGCTTACTGCGGTTCTTAGCCACCTTGAAAAAATCAAGATGGTCATCCACGACACGCTGTTTGAGTTCCAAGGGAATATTGCATTCGGCCGCATAAAGCGATGCCATATCTGCACAGAACTTCGTTCCTTCCATTTGGAAATCAAGCAGCCAGTTATTTTCTGCATCGGGTTCAGCATCCTTGCTGTAAATCAGGAATCCTCGATCGGGTTGTTCCCCATTCAGAATGCGGTATTTCAATGAAAAGGCATTATGGGCAAGAAAAAGAATCTCTACGCCCTCAATTTCCAATCCCGCTACCAGTTCTTCCATTACGCCTTCTGGGTCGTACCAGAAAATGTAACGGAATTTATGGAACTGTTCATGTAGAACCTGCTGTATTTTATCTTTATTTGAATTAGCCATGGTTATTCACTTTTATCAAGCCCTTTTATGGGTTCAACCAACGGATAGTATTTCGGGTAGTTTATGCGTACCCCGTCGTCCAGATCAATGGTGAGACGTTGGGTAGACATCTGGGCCAGTATAGTAGCAAACTCCTTGACTTCGCGCAACTGGATTGCATATTCCGCTGCCAGCTTGTTGGCTTTGTTGCGCTGTGACTGATTGAGGTCGTCGCGCATCGCCAGATCTTCAGCTTCCAGTTTCTGCTGTTCTATCTTGTCGATGTAGGGTGCTACATAGTCGGCATGTAGTTTCGAGAGCGTATCGCTTTCGATGCGGTGCATATAGACCAAAGCCTTGAAGTAGCCTTTCTTTTTCTTGTCGCCCATCTTCGAGGAGAAGAGCCAGTAGATCGGTCGCTTTTGATACATCTTGCCGTCAATATGGTCGGCATAGAAGTCCTTGAAGAGGTATTCACGAAGCGGTTTGCCCAACTTCTCTTCCAAGTAATTCAAATTCTGATAAAAGTTGGCTTCGCCGAAGATCGCTTTGAGGGCACCTTCGATACGCACGGTCATATCGTCGGGGAAGTATTCTCCTTCGAGGATGGGCACAATGCCGTCATCGTCAATCAGCAGGGTGCCTTCGGCTCCGTTGTCGATGCCTTCTACCTTCACTCCAAGCGCATCGAGGTCCTGATGTTGGTTGGCGATAATCAGTCCCGGCTTATCCACGGAGTAGCGACCCATAAAGCAACCTACGAGGTAACTGATGAGTTGCTTCATAATAACGGCGTCGTTCCAAACTATTTCACCATTCACAATTTCAATTTCTCCTTTTTGCAGGATAGTGATCTCGTTCAGTGGCACATCGGGCGTGAGTTCATCCTGCAAGCCATAGATGTCGATGAACTGGCGGTTGAGTTCTTCTTCGTTGGCATGGAGCTGCATAAAGAGCTTTTCCCATTTCTGTTTGTACTGCTCCACGCGCCATGCAAGGCTGTCCAATTCTGGTGCAGCCGGGTCGATGCAAAGTTCCTCTCCCGTTGCTTGTCGGTGTTTCTCTATTTGATACTGGATATTGTCAGCATAGGTTTCTACATCGATGGTGAGGAGCTCGTTGCGCTGAAAGTCCCAAGAGGTTTCGTGGGCGTTCCAGTCGAGTTTAGCGATGGAGATGTTTTTAAGTGAAAACGTTTCGATGTTTTTTGGTCTAGAATCACACGTTGGCATTTTACCAATCTCTCCAATTTGTATATGCCCAGCCGGAGAAATAATTTTAGCAACTTCGCCAAATACTTTGGTGTTCTGCCATGCTATTTCTCTATGTAATTCTTCATCAGAATCATAAAAACAACTCATACCTTGAACATCAAAAATGAATCCTTGAGGAAAATATCTAAATAAGGGGCCAGAAATCAACCCCCATGAAATGCAAGGCTTAAAGTAATATGAAGGATTCCTTATTACAGCACCTTTAAAAGCTTTAATATCTGCGCCCTCATTTTCCCAATTTACTAATAACTCTTGATTTCCATACCAGCGCCTTTTATTACCGCCTTTATTATAAGGGATCCATTTTTTTTTGTCGCGAGCCGCTTCCGCGGCATTCGAATAGTTAAATCCAATTTTTTGTAAATCTACCTCAAACCATGAGCGGAGGAATCGTGCATTGTCTGCGGTCTGTAAGCCAACACAAGGGTTGGCGACCGCAGACAATGCACGATTCCTTGTGTAGGTTTCATAAATCCTATCACTTCCCCAGAAACTGATAGGATTACCTTCAATACTATCAAAGGAAGATTGATTCACAACAAAACGCCAAGGAGATTTTGGATTCTTGATGGCTTCTAAAGAATAAATATCTTTCTCATAGTGCTTCTTATAATCGTATACATTAATATAAATTCCTCTACTTTCACTTTTGCAATTTGCAAAAACAAATGTGACAGACTTTACTTTTTCTCCTCCTATTTCAGGAAAAGCATGAGGACCTAAATGAATTAATGAATCAATATGAACTGCTGATGAAAGTAAATAACGTCTGAGGTCTTCATAAGTTACAGTGAACATCCAACTGTCTTGGTTAATCATTGCCATTTTACCATTGGGAACACATAAATTAAATCCACGTTCCATAAATGTAGCCATAATATCACCTTTAGAGTTAGGAAAATGTATTCCAACGTATTCTTTTAATGCATCTCCCATACCTTTTCCCAAATACGGCGGATTCGTCACCACACAGTGATACTTCTCGCTCAAATATTTAGCCTGTTCCTTAAGCACCTGTTGATTTTTACCAAACAAGCCCGTTTCCACCTGAATCGCTTCATACTCTTCAGGCGCAATCTGCAAGAGCGAGCCAATGGTATCAACATGCTCCATGTTCCATAATGCAGATTTACCGCTCCAGTTTCCGGCTGAAGCAATGGTGTCGTGGTCGATGTTTTGTAAGGCAATCACATTGGGTTGCACCGCACGGCGCAAGTAGCGGCTATGGTAAGCCCGTGCCTTCATGGTGAGGGCAAAGCACGCCAACTGATAGCAACGACGGTCGATGTCGATGCCATAGATATTGTTTGTTAAGATTTCGGCTGGAATTTCACGACTCTGGTAACCCTCTTCCTCATACATCTTGCAGAAGAGGTCGAAAGCATACACTGCTATGTGGCCACTACCGATACAAGGATCAAGGAAGCGGATGTCCTTCACCGATTGGATGTCAGCAGGAATCGTATCCGTCTGTCCTTCGGGAGTAGGAATGTAGTACGGCATATCGTCTACTAATCGGCTCTCCGGATGCAAGGTCATCCAGATACGCCCCAAGGAGTTCTCTACCATGTAGCGCACCACCCAATGTGGCGTAAAAAGCTGCGTGGCAGCCGCTTGTTCGTCACTCTTCAATCCACCTTTCTTCGATTTCTTTTTTTCCGCATCATCTTTTCTATCGGCAATGTAGAACTGGTAGAGCCAGCCCATGATTTCCACGTTCTGGCAGTCCTCGTCGGTCATCGCTTTCCGAATGTCGTTCACGAAACTCTGTTCCGACAGCAAGTCATCGGGCAAAAGCAGTTCGGTATAGTCGCTGATGTGTTCAAAGAGGAAGGGCATGGAAGTGCCATACTGGTTGCAGGCAGCAACCAGCAAGCGGCGGTAGAGCTTCGCTTCCGGCAAAGCCAGTTCTTCGGGTTGAATATTCAGGTCCTCATCCACACTGCCCGCCATGGCATCCTGCAGAATTTCCGGACGCATTTGTCCCACACCCGGCGTAACCACCTTGGGCGTGGTGTATTCGTTGGCATCCATATAGCGCAGAGCCATCACCCGGTTAAACCAGGTGTAGGCCACTTCTTCCACCACCAAGTTCTTGCCCTTGGTGGCAATTTCCTGTTTCAGGCGGTTGATTTCTGACTCAAAGCCACGGAGTTCAGCCGTGTCTTGCGTCAGTATATAATCCATCTTCGTCTCAATGAGCGAGATGAGTTTAATACGGGTTTGCTGTGCAAAGGTTTTGAGTGCAGCGGTATTTGTTGGCATATGCTATCAGGTTTTATTTAGTTCAACATAATGTTCTTGTTTTGATGGATGTACGACAGCATCTCTTTACGTAGTACTGCCAAGTAGCGATCTACATCCTCTTCTGTCTCAAGCACCTGCTTGTCGAAATCCACTTTCATAGCCTTGTCTTTACGAACTACGGTCTTTATGGGACGAGTAGGAGGCATATTAGGCTTTTTATTGTTCTCATCGCCGGTAGATGAGGTCGCTTTTTCAGCATTCCGCTTGGCCTCTTGTTCCACCCACGCGTTGATAGCTTTTACACTGTTGTCGTAGGCTTGGTCCACTTCCGACTTCATAGCCTTCAGGTTACCGATGTAGCGTTCCTCTTTCGCCTTATTGGTTAGGATGCCAAAGAACTGTTCAATTTGATGTCGCAGGTTCTCCGGTATCTGAGTATAGGCCGGAATGGCCTTGACCGAATCGTGACGGCTGTTGATCCACGTCACCACCTCATGGCGAGCCGCCGACTGCAACTCCTGAATTTCATCATTGATAGCTTGGATAATCTCATTGGCCTTCTGCATCTTCTTCCAGGGTTCTTTACTGTTGAAGATGGCACCCAGTGTCTCCCGCTGTTTGTTGGCTACATAAGAGAGATTAGCCTGATTGCTTGTGGTCAAAGTTTCTACGCGCTTGAAGATGGCGAACTGAGGACCATGGATGAAGTCGCGAATTTCATCGGCTATGTCCAGTTTGTCATCCAATGCGTCTTCCAACTTCTTCGTATTCTGATACAACCCTGGATAAATCAGCCCAGCCAATCCATTCAAGGAAGTCAATACGTCGGCCATCGGGCGTACAAATTCAAAATGATGTCGGTCATGGATACTGCGCAGTTCGTCGATATCTTGTTTCAGACGCTCAATGAAGGCGGTGTGTACATCCTTTGCGCTAAGAGCAGTGCAGCTTTCACCATTGAAAAACTCCTTGTACAATCCTTTTAGCTTGTTGATTTGAGAAGGCATAATGGCTTCTTCAATATCCACCAAGGTTGCCGCCTGCTGCATGGAGTTGGTCAGTACATTATACAGATCGCGGTCAGCTACCGGCTGCCCGTTGTTGCGGAACGAAATCTTATCGAGTTTATAAAGTTTGGCAATGATGCAGAGAATGGCCATTTCGTACCAACCGTAATTGTTTCCCTTGAAGTAGTCCACCAAGTCCTTCACTTTCGTACGAACAGCCAAACGTTTCTGTCTATTGATTTCGTTGAATACCTCGGTACTACAGGCATCTTCCGTCAGTCCACTCAATAGGGCACCGGAGGTGCTGCTGTTGATGATGCTCTTCAGCATCTCATCGTCGTAGTCGATGGTGAGCATCTTCAAGTTGGTGTAGACTTGCTCTACCAACTCCTTCATGGCATCGTTCAGACGATTCTTGATATCTTGCGATTTGATGTCGGTCAGTTCATTACCGCCAATATACAGACGGGCAGATTTGGTCAATTCCGTTAAACGTTCTACAATGGCTTCCCGACGACGGCTGTTCACACGGCGCTTGTCAGAGATGATTTGCTGGCGGTAACCTTCATCATTGCTGGATAGCAGACGGGTCAGGCACTTGTCCGCCTTCTTGAACATGACCATGTCGTCTGACAGGTACTTGTCTTCACCCAATACCACCAGAAGCTGGTTTGGGTGACGCATGGAGTACATGTTCAGGTTGTTACGGTCTGTATCGTTCAAGTTGTTGAGCGGCGTGATGAAATGGATGAACATCTCGGCATCACGGCCGTCCTGCACTTCATCGACGATGCGTCCGTAGGGGAATATTTTGTAGTTGGACAACTTGATTTTGGATTCAGAAAAAATCTCGTCACGGAAAATCTTCTTCAACTCTTCGTTGGTGGCTTCCGGGCGCAGTTCTTCGTTCTTGATTTCCGTCTCAATGTCCTTTTCTTCATTCGTCTGATAGTGGTATTCATCGTTGGCTCCCTTTTCAATGTACGACTGTCTGACCAGCTTGTTCAGCGCCTCGTGAATCTCACTGCGGTAGGCAGGAAAGTCTGTGTCTAGGGACGGCAGCATCACACGAGTGATGTTGTCCAGGGAAGAGGGAAAACCCTTGACGTACTTCACAAGGAACAGGGTTTTGAGCACCTTCAACGCTAATGCATCGTCCAAGGTACGCTCAGCCTGCAGGATATCGTTGGTGATTTTGGTCTGGAGTACACCGCGTAAGCCCTCGTACATGTCGCAGAACTGCACAATTTGGCTCAGATCTTTTTCTTGGTATAGCTGAGCAACAGTCTGCGTAATAGTCAGCATGGAACGCTCACCCACCGACTGCTGTTTTCCGCTGAACGCATTGTTCTTGCTGAGTTCAATGATGGATGCCTGCAACAGGTTGAATTGATAGTCGATGAACGGGAACGATATGGCAAACTGGTCCTCACTCTTGTAGTTGTTCTTAAACTGGCTTTGGTCACCGAAGTTGAACAAGCTGCGGATGATGTTCTTCTGCTTGTCATATTCCAAGCAAAGCTGCTGGTGAGGTTCTTCCTTCTTTTCAAGCAAACGGCGCTGAATCACTTCGTCGGCATTGGCACTAGTCAGATTGATACGGGTAACAAAACGTCCCTGAATACGTGAGAAATCATTGGACTGCTGTGCATTCAAATCGCCTACAGTAGCGTCCATATCCATCTGAGAGGTAACCACCAGAAATGCTCTGCCATCGGTCTTATCTGTCAGACCTTCGGCGATGGTTTGAAGCGACAGCATACGGTGCACGTCCTTGCCGATAAATTGGCCGACTTCGTCCACAAAGAAAATAAAGCGGCTGTCAGCAGGCTGTTTGGCTAAATGTTCCTTGACAATGGTAACAAAACCGTCGATATCCATCTTAAAACCGCTAATTTGGGCACGCAGGTTCTTTTCGGCAGTGGCCTTGTCGATGCCTTCCAATTCAGCCACCACTTCTGCCAGTTTGTGCAGGTTGAGCAGGATGGTCTTGCGGTCATCTACCCATGCTTTGCCAAAGCGCTGCTGATACTCCAATTTCAACCGCTGATACAGTCCCTTGTTGTCAAAATAGCGTTCGATTTCTGCAATCTCGGGCTTCTTGTCGTCATAGCCAAACTTCTTGTTGAACACCTTTAAGAAGATAGTCAAGACCGGATCGCTGGCATTTTTACCGATACCATCGAGTAATTCCTGAATATTGAAGAGCACACTTTCGGTAGGAATCTTGCAGGCCTTCTGAATCTGCCCTTTCAATTCGAAGTCATCGCCAGCCTTTTCCGCAAAAATGTCGCCGCAAGGTTTGCCGTCAATGAAAAATTTATTTTCAAGTACATAAGATAAAGTCTTCAGCAAGTGAGATTTACCACTACCGAAGTCGCCTGAAATCCATACACAATTAGCCCTTCTAGGAGGTACCAATGTCTCAAATAGGCGGGGGAGCAGACGAATCTGTTCTCCGGTAATCACATACTCAGTGATTTCATCTTTCAACATAGCAGTGCTATCTGCCTTGATCACACCGTCTATCAAGCGGTTGATATCTTTCTTATAAATCTGTTTCTGTATCATTGTATTAAATCGTATCTAAAACTATTTTATCTCATTGAGATTATGTCCTCGGTAGTAGTTCTCATCCGAAATCACTCCGAAAAGCGAGAGTTGAAGGTTGTTGTATTCTCCAGGGAAAAACAATACGAGGTGATTGGATTTGGCAAGTTCGTCGATATTGTTCAATATGCCATGGGAGCGCACGAATGGATAAACGCGTCCCACTCCGGTGATGAATACAAAATCGGAATCCTGCTCTTGTATTTGTTTACTGATACGTGGAATAACTACCGACTTCATATCTAATATGCTGTCAATGGTGGCCACTATATCTTCTTGTGCCAAGTTGGCTTCTTCTTCCAACAAAGTGTTCAGCACCTCCTCTTCCTCCAGCAAGGTTGTACAAAGCTGATAAAGGTCGATGGTCAACGCCGTTTTCCCTTTCTTTTGGAGTCTTGAACTCAAACGTTCCACCTGTTGCTTCAGTTCCGTCTGTCCGCTATTGGGAATGGGCTGAATAAACAAGGGCAATTCGCCACCCAGATTTTTTCCAAAATCCGGTGAAACGAGTTTTTTAAAGACACCTTCGAAAAGGGTGTCCATGTCAATATAATTATTCATATAAAGTGCATGCATTTTTAATTTCATTATTAGAATAAAGAAAGGCAGCCAGCCATTTGGGATTATCCTTTACAATGGTACGCTCCACTTTTTCTGAAAGATAGGGCCTTTGTATCAATCCACTGTCAATCGACTCAATTAAATCAGCCTGATCCAAAATGCGGAAGACAACTTGACGTATTTTGGCAACTGTCAAATCGGTGATGAATTCCAGTTCAGGGTGTACATACTTCTTTTCATTGAAGAACTCGTTAAAATGAGCATGAGTCACCTTCCCTTGCATACTAAAGAAACAATCGCGTACATTGACGGATATAAAATCAAAGATGAGCGCATGCGCTTTGCATATGGCTAAAAGCAACATCTGCCGACGAGCCAAAACCGTTGCATTGACCAGTAAATCCAACTCATCTTCATTTAATACAGAAATACGTTGCTTGACTAAAGCAAAGAATCGCTTGTTCGTACTGATCTTATCCTTGGCCATTAGGTTTTGCTTGAAAGTGACTTCTTGGGTTTTATCCCAATTTCGTTCACATTCAAGGAAAGCTTCCGCCACAGCATAGGTCTCATTCATGAGAAGCGTACCTGCTGTGAAGGTTAGGTTATATGTATCTTCGTTTTGCATGTTGTTCCTTTTTTCTTATTTCTTCGAGTCGATTAGCAATTCTCTGATGTTTACGTCTAATAAATTGGCTATTTTGGCTAACATCTGTAAATCTGGCTGAATAGCGTTGGTACACCATTTAGAAACGGTAGCAGGATCGCGGTCAACTTGGACTGCCAACCATTTCCCAGTCTTTCCTGTTTCTGCCAATACAGCCTTTATTCGATTTATTTTTTCCATAATTGGATATATATTAATTGATGCGAGATGCAAATATAATGAAGTTCTAAGAAAGGAACGAAAGAATATAAGAAAAAGTACAAGTCACATGAGTTTATGAGCGAAAAAAATTAAATGGTACAGATGACTGCCTACAAATGGTGTCTTGTTCGATGGCTCTACAGAACACTGGCTGACGCTTGCAGAAGTAGAACCATCAAATGGTCTTGGCCATTTGCTCATAGATGTTGGACGCTACTTCCGACTTATCGTATTGTAGGCGATGCCGGAAGTGACAACCTTTTGATAAGATGTGCCATCCGGTTTGCTTCGTGTCAGTGACACCAAGCAAAACTCAGCTGATGGGCTTTTACTGCTAAAGGGAATCCTAGTCCATTGCCACAGAGAGAAGCAGCAGGGTTTCACTTCGCTCCACTCAGCAGTTTCTCACAGTGGCAATGAGGTTGGAATATAGGTCTTCAAACGATGATTTGCTCGATGGTTCTACCGAACGCAGGCTGACGCTTGCAGAAGTAGAGCTATCGATTGGTTTTGGTGGTTGGCTCACATGTGTTGGTTCCCACTTCCGACTTATCGTATTGCATGCGATGCCGGAAGTGACGACCTTTGGGAAAGTATGTGCCATCCGTTTTGCTCCGTGTCGGTGACACCAAGCAAAGCTCGGCTGATTGGCTTTTACAACAAGTGAAATCTCCATTCCGTTACCATAGAGAAAACCTGTAAGACTCCGCTACACTCCATTTCGCAGGTTCTCACAATGGCAACGGTCTTTGGAAAACAGATTGGGCTTAGGTGCTATCCTATAAATAGGACTTGCTTTATGGAGCTTTTCTTAGCCACCTTTGGATTTCTTGGCCGGGTACGTTTTAACGTGCAAAACTACTGCGGACGGGAGAAATGTCAAGTACCGCCATAGGCTTTCGGCTGGAGGGCTTGACGGAAGCCTTCCGCAAATTTTCTCGTTCCTCCAAAATTGGGGTATTCCGTCCGCACTCTCCGGCCTCATACTTGCCTTATTCTCCCTTGTGTCCGCAGTGGCTATTTGCACGTAAAACGGTCTTCCCGACCAAGAAGCTCAAAGGAGCTTTACAAAAGGGAAAAGTATCAGATTTCATCAACTCTTAAAACAAAAGGAATTATGCGGACAAGAAGAATGACTATCGAGCAAGGCCGGAGAGTGGGCATAGACCGCTTTCCCAACTTCCACAGAAGCGGAAGCATCAGGGGCATGAAACGGCTGTACTACGGCAAGGATTGCCTGTTGGTACGTTGTGGCAGCTACATCTACAATGTTTCCACTGAGCCAAGAATTTACTATCAAGCAACCATCTAAAAAACTTTTCAATTATGTATGAGACGGATTTTCCCGAATACGGGCAGCAATGCGAACTGGTCACCCCGTGGCGTGGCTACCATCGCGGAACGATTGTGGGCAGGACAGCAAGAGGCTTTATCGTGCAGTTCAGCAGCGGAGCAGAAATAGAAGTGTATGACGATGAAATAGAATTTGACTGATATGTGCAGACTGATGACACCCCGGTTGGAGGAAGCCTTAAAAGGCTATCCCCTTTATTCCCAGGACGGCAAGGGAAAAGAAGCGGTTTGTCGTGCAATTTTCGCTCTTGGAGCGGTACGTTGGTTCATCCTTGAAGGTGAGAAAGAAGGGAACGACACCATCCTCTTTGGTATCGTGGTAGGACTTGTGGAGGATGAATACGGGTATATATCGCTTAACGAGCTGTCGGAAGTGGAGCTTGACCTTACGGCACAAGGATTGGGTAAGCTACAAGTAAGGCAACAGGAGAATTTTACTCCTACATCGTTAAAGAACTTGCAGGACTTCCGCCTACAGCAGTTCTTAGCCAAATTTGAACATTAAACAACCCGTCAGCCGTGGTGCAATCAAGTGCCACGGCCGACACAAACATCAGTAAGCATGCGGACGAGAAACAAGATTATAAAAGAAGTCATCCGATGTGCAGAAACAAACGGATGGCATGTAGATGCCGAGAAACATCAGGACAAGAATATCGTCATCTTTGAATTTTCCCAATTCACTCCTGCCGGACAGGATTTCTTCTTTTCGGCCACGATGCAAGGACGCAGCCTTAAAAGTCTGGTCAGCGACATGGAAGAGTATTACGAGGGTTTTGATGCAGATGTGGAAGCCTATCTGTGGCTGGACAGCAACGGACACGGCAAAAACGGCGCACCCTACCGAATGAAGGATGTGCTGGCCGACATGGAAGCGGCAGAAGGTATGGTCAGTAAGCTGCTTGAAGCGGTCAGGGACTTGACAAGTTGAACACAAATACAAACATGGCCTGCCATATCTCCATTGGTGTGGCAGGCTATGAAATTTTCATCCTATCTCCGTTTACGACCTTTTTTCGGTAGTCCAGCGGTCTTGTAGGCAATCAGGTCGTTGCCACGGAACTGTATTTTCAAATTGCCCTGCATCCGGAAGAACGGCAACGGCCTTTCCGTATGGGTAATGTAATCATAGATGGTACATCGGTGTATGCCAAGGAAACGTGCCGCTTCGCTCACTGAATACGATTGTTCCGGTCTTATCTCTGAGAACTTCTTGTGTAAATCCATTGCACAAACATTTTTTGCCGATAAAAGTACGCCAAAAGCACATACAGAGTTGCATGTCAAACAATGGAATATCAAAGAGTTAATGGGATATTTTCGGAATACGTGTTCCTTTATCACAAGAACCTTGTTACCGACATAATAGTGTCGTGTGAAAACGTGCCGAATGAGGAGGTATGTTCTCTCGTTTTGAAAAAAACATATATTTGAGAGGTGACAGCGTTGACAAGGAAGTCTGTGCGTAAAGTTACCAAATCAAATCATTGCAAGTATTTGTAATACAGAATATTATCTTATTTCTTTAAAAAGAGAAAGAACAATATATGTTCTCGTGTTTGTCAACCGTTGGCAATGCATCTCAAAGCGCTACATCAAAGTGACTACCTTTGTCAACGTTTGTCAACGCAATAATCTTATAGAAAATATTTGATACGCTGTGACTTATCCTTTGTCAACACCGTCAACACCTAAATGCGTGCTTATTATATTCTGAAATGCGCTTAATAAAAAAAGGCCATCCGAAGATGACCTTTCAGTGTATGTCTTATGATTTTATTCTTTCCAAAGCGGTTGACTTTGCCAGTTCTTTACAAATCCCATGGCCGAAGTGTCTACCATGTGATATTTTGACAATAAGGCAACAAGACGCTGCTTGAATGTGTTATTGGGACGGATAATGTCTACAAAGTGTTTCAAGATGCAAAGAGTGAAGAACACACGTCCTTGTTGCACGTTGTTGTCCACCCAAGGGCGCAACGGCCTTGTCATGGTCAATGCTCGCAAAGAAAGTGAACGGTTCCACAACCTTGCATGGTGGCAGCATGAATTCCGGGTCAGTGTGACAATGGTCATCCATGAAACGAATACAGGAACGGTCAGGCCAAAATACCGTGCAATTTTTTTGCGTATCTGGTTGCTTGCGATGTTCTCATACAGTCGGGTCAAAGTACCCAAAGGTATTATTTCGGCAATCATCCATGAAGGAGGGTACGGGTCATCATAGGACTGCTTGAAATGGAGTATGAAATCTTCACGGCTGGTTTGTATCTCCTTATCAATAAGCGCCAAAGTCTTGTTATATTTGTCACTATGGGCAAAACGTGAAGGATTGGTCATCCAGAACACGTCACCGGTCTCAGCACATACGATATTTGTAATTGTGCTTCGGACAGCTACCTCTATGCGCTCAATCTGGTCAAAAACAAGTTGGCGAAACTCCCTGTCAAACTCGTATAGGCTTACGGCACTGCCTAAGGTGCTTCCACTTTTGTATATGTGTTCAGATTTGGGTACTTTAAGAAAAGGGTACAAATACCCGGACAAACGATAATAGCCTACCGACCGCAATATGCTTTCGGCATCATCTATATCTGAACAGTCCAAACCTCTGTCTTGAAGAATGGTCAAAAGTTCGGTTGGAGACGAATAATGTTTGGTGTATCTCATATAAAAATAAAACGACCCGCCGATTTAAGCATTGTTAAGAGGCTTGGCGGGTTCTTGTAGTGCAAAGATACGAATAATACTTGATACTACCAAATCCTCTACTGCTTTTTTACTGTAATTTCTTCACAATCCCTATGTAGAGATAATTATTAACCTGTATAAAGCTTCATTCTACTATCTTTTATGGTTCTTGACACATTAAAAAGGAAACTCTTTCTGCATGGCTACTTCTGATGGAAGATTTGCATCTTCTGCACTGTCGTATTCCTCTACAGTTTCTTGGGCATCTGTTATTACTTCTGTTTCAAGGTCAAGCCCAAACATATCTTTCAACTGCTGGTAATCAAAGCACAACGCTTTTGGGCGGTTGACCTTGACCTTTTTGACCTGTTCGTTGCCAACCATTTCTATCGTATAATCGGGCATACCGTTTGGCATGAGTATGGTGAACCTGTCCTGCTTTAACCCCAGATAGGTAGGATGCGACTTCAAATAGGATAGGATGGTTGACCAATTAGAACGGTTGGTGGTGACATTCGTATTCCGGCTGTTGAACAACGAAGCCACCGCAGCCATATTCAAATACAAGATGGGACGTGCTTCCTTGAACTCTATATCCTCTTTCGCGGATATGGGTCGGAAACTCCGCATATACCGGATGCGGTAATGCGCCTTTTCCACGCATTTGCCTGAAGTCTGGAATCCTTGCAGCATATTCCAAAAATCGGCGACCTCCGAACTTTCCTGTGCCAACTCATTTTGGTTTCGCAGCCCCCTGAGCGAAATGTCGAACAGGTCAGCATAGCTGAAAGGCACGTCTATCACGGTTTCCAATGTTCGGAACGCCGCCAACGGTATCACCCAGTTGCCGAAAATACGGTCATGTATCTTTTCGTTTTCCAGTTTTGCCGCCAATTCGCGCTTTGTGATGGAGTAAATTTCCGGGAAGTTTTTCTCGAACAGTTCCCTATGGTTTAACACTTCGACAGTAAGATGCGACAGCCCCATATTACACACGGCCACCAAATTCTCGTAATGGCTTTTCTCTGTCTGATTGAATGAAGTTTTGGAAAAGCCGAGAAAGATGACACGGGTGTACAGTGCCATATCCTGCGTAGGCTTATCCTGACCGCAAAGTACCACGCCTGTACTGACAATGGTCTGTGTGGCCATACCGTCTGTGTTCGTATTTTTCTTTGTCTGGCCACCGCCTCCCCAAAGACCTTTCAAATAAGCAATCTTACGAATGTCGAGGTCGTTCTTGTATTCATCAAGCACTACGAGCGTGTTGACCGCCTGCGAAACCCTGTCGTTCATGGCAGGGACTGTTGAAACGCTAAGGTTGGGCGGATCTACACCGTGTATGAAGAACGCCTGGAGCGAGGTGGCAAGGGTGGTCTTTCCAGTTCCTTTCTCACCGAATAGGTTAAGAATGGGAAAATGTCTTGTACGGCGGAAAACTACATCCCGGAACAAAGTGGAGAGTAGATAGCAGAAAGCGACGGTGGCGTTCTCGCCGAACACCTCCACCAACCGTCCTACATAATCATATAGTTTTATGCCGTTCCAGTTCTCATGTACCATCAGCCGCTCAAACTGAAATATCTCCAGATTGTGGATGTATATCTTTGAACAGGCTGGAATATAAAAAGCCTTTCCGTTCACGCCACGGACAATGCCAAGGTCATCGACTTTACGGAAAGTACCGTCTGTCAATATCCCGTTCCCAAAAGCAAAGAAACCCTCCGTGGCATTCCATCCCAATTTGCGTACCCGTTCCGCCGTGTCGGTTTTGGAGTACAGGTATTCTTTGACACGGTTGAGTTTGTCTATCTTGGCTAGCCACACATAGTTGCCCAGCGAGCCGACCTTTTGCTGGAAGCTGTTCAGCGAACACAATTCGGACTCTCTCAGCTCAATGACACGGCATATATTATAGGTGTTCCGCATGCGGAAGATGCGTGTACCGTTGTTCTCGTCCTCGATGTGGAACAGCGGTTCCATGATGAAATTTGAAATCCTTGACGGTTCCTCATCGTCATTCCCGGTAGCATAGTAACAGTTCTCCCTGATGAACAACCCATGTTGACGTAACAATTCCGCTTCACGCTGCTTTTCGTCCAATGGCGTGAGTTTATCTTGCTTTTTCCGCGCCTCTCCACGGGCTTGCGTTACGGCATCACGCCACAGTTTTGCTTTTCCGTAAATTCTGGCCAGTTCATCAATGCACTGGTTAAACACCAGCTGGTCTTTCACGTAGCGCATCAAGTCGGCAATTTCCGACACGCATTTCCGTTCTTCCACCAAAGAATCCGCTACAAGGAAGCGTTTCTGTGCCAGCCAGACAATAAACAGTTTTTCTTTCAGTGATGTGTAATCCTCCCGGCAATGAATGAAACTGTCTGCGTCGTTCTTTCCGGATTTCACATTCCAGCCGTTTTCACCGTCGGGGATTTCGGCAAACGGCAGTTCCCTTACGGTTACATGGAAACCTTTCCTGACAGCTGTTGTCCCGTTTGCCATGACCGCCTCAAATCCCGGCCCGAAGGGCTTTCCTTCACAGATATCGGAATCGGGGATGAAGCATAATGAAGACGTGTACTTTTTCAGTCGCTCAAACTGGCTGTCCGTCCATGCTGTACCCAATGCGGCCACGGTATTGTCGTAGCCGACGGACTGCATACGCAGCACGTCGGGCGCACCCTCCACGATGATGAAGTACTCCGCATTGCGTTCACGGCTCGCCCTGTCTATGCCGAACAGGCATTCACCCTTAGCATATACCGCACTGTTTGGCGAATTGATGTATTTCGGTGAATTCGGGCTGTTCCCGATGTAACGGGCGGTATAAGCGATGATGCGCCCCCATCTGTTGCGTATGGGAATCATAATCCGGTGTCTGAACATGGCATATACATGGCCGTCATCTCCACGCCGGAGCAGACCCAACTCGAAAAGTGCATCTTCGTCCAGTCCTTTTGCCCGGCAGAACTCCATGAACGCACCTCCGTCATGTGGTGCGTACCCGATGCCTGCGATCGAACAGAACTCTTCCGGCCATCTTCCGTAAGTATATTCACGGGCATGGCGGCTTTCATCACTGTCAGGCATCAGCAGGCTGCCTACAAAAAAGTCTTGCACATGACCGAGTGTGGCAAGAAGCTTTTCCTTGTGCTGATTCTTTGCTGCTTGCTCCTTGTCCTGTCCTTCCACATACTCAATGGGAATATTGTGCCGTCTGGCCAAAAACTCAATAGCTTCCATGAAGGAAAGGTTTTCTTTCTCCATTATGAATGTGATGGCATCGCCGCCACGGTTGCAGCTGAAACAGTGGAACAGGTTCTTTCCCGGACTGACAGAAAAAGAGCCGGTCCGCTCCTCATGGAACGGACAAACGCCCATCAGGGTCGAGCCTTTCCTTGACAGTCTGACATACGGCTCCAATACATCCTCGATGGAAAGCTCTCTGACCTTGTTGATTGTTGACTCGCTTATCATAGGGTTGTCAGGAGTTTCCAACAATCAATTATGGACTGGCCGGAATATTTTGGCCGGCTGGCATTATCGGGATTAAGCGGCTTTATCAAGCCGCTGGCCTTATATTTTCTAAGCGTTTTGTAACTGACACCCAGTTCTACGCAAGTACGCTTGACCGAATAAACCCCTTCCGGGTCACATGTTGGCACTAATTCTCTCATCCGCTATATTTTTTTCGTATGCCAGTTCCGTAGGTCTCATAAGTTACAGCACAGGCATATCCTGATATTGTTTTCTTATTTCTTTGTATCTAAACTATTTCTGTTTATACCAGAAGAAGTGTTGTCGAAATAGTCCTGTACCGTGCGTTGCAGGAGGCGGAGGTCAGCCGTCCTGTATTCCACTTTGCCGGGTCTCTTGTAGCACACCACTTTCCCTTGCCGTCTCCATCTTTCGACATTCCGGCGGCCGAACATCTCATAAGCCTTTCTCTGGCTGACAAATTCCGGATCGGCATTGTCGGATTTCAGGTACTTGACAATCCTTGCCGCAAGGTCATTCAGAAATGTGTCATAAGGGATTAGACGGTCTAAAAACTGGAGGAACTGCATAAATCCAGGATTTACAAGGTACGCATTACGGTAATGGTCTGTTTCTCCCTGTCCGTCCGTGTCTTAAACTGACGGTTGTAGATGGCACCAAGTTCTGAGGCTTGGGTTCGGACGCTTTTCAGCCTGGAGATGTGGAAGGTGATTTCATCGCCAACTTCGAGTGCGACAAGCGCAGGACGGATTTTTTCCATGTTTTCTGCCATAATATTTGTTTGTTTAATGATTAATGTTTAACTTTGTAGTCGCTAATTCAATTTATATCATCGGCAAAATAACATAAAAAGGTTTATATAGCCAAATATTTGTTTGATAATTGTTGATTTAATATTGCAATTTAAGGTTTGACCCATGAATATAGACATAAAAGACGTACATGTGGGGCAGGCTATTGACCAACGCCGCAACGAACTCGGTCTTTCTAAGTCCGAGCTTGGGCGCAGACTTGGCATCCCCCAACAGCATATCAACCGCCTTCTGGAAAGGGAGACGATGGAGACCAAGCGGCTTGTCAAGGCTTGCAAGGCGTTGGACTTTAATTTTTTCGCCTTGTTCTGCCCGGTCAACCCCCAGATATCCGCATACCTCGCGGCAGTAGCATTGGACGGGGGAGATGCCAATAACAACATTGGCGATAGCGGACTTGCAGCCCAGCTTACCGCCGAACAGACCAAGGTGGAAAACTTGAACGGCACTATCAAGCTACTGAAGGAGCAGATAGATAGCCTGAATGCACAAATTATCCGTCTGGACTCCAATCTGAAGGATAAGGACGCCATCATAGAACTATTAAAAGAAAGGAGGTAATATCAAAAGATAAAATCACCTATCGTCAAATCACTACGCGGCGTCACGGGATTTTTATGGCGATTCAATGTTTCTCTTTTGCGGAATGAATTGTATTGCTTGATTGATAGCACATACAAATTACATACAAAACGTATATAAGACATTGATAATAAGTCTTATATTACAGTGGCGCAAGCTGCAATAGAGAATTAAGATACATTAAAGACAAGAACCTCACGCAAACGCCCTTAAGCGCATACAAATCACATACGAAAACTTTCTAACATATTGTTAGTCAGAAGAGTATTAAAGAGGCGCAGGCTGCTATTGAGAGATAAAGCAAGATAGCTAACTATTGGTAAGATAGGCGGCAGGTGTGGGAAAAAACACCTTGCCGCCTATCATCGTTAGTGGGGTATGTACAATCTGATATGCTTTTTAGCGTATAGTATCGATATCGAAAGTTTTTTATAGTCAAAAGTGGGTAATTGGGCAGCAGATAAAAATGCATCCACATTACTAAGGCTAACGACAAAAAGGAAAACATGTCTATTCAAAAGACGTGTAATACCCTTATGTGTTACAAGGAATATTTCAGCGAACATTCGGACATGGATGCAGGATGACCCGCAGAAGCGCAACACGGGTCTGTTCTTTTTCCGAGGCAATCCGGGTGCGCCCTTTGCCGTCTGCAATGCCGGTGGCGCGTTTGCCTACGTCGGGGCTATGCACGACAGCTTTCCCCATGCCCTCGAATTGTCCAAACTGGGCTACAATGCCTTTGCGCTCATCTACCGTCCGGATGATGCCTACGAAGACCTTGCCCAAGCCATCACTTATATCCATGACCATGCCGACGAGTTGGGCGTAAGCGCTTCCGGCTATTCCCTGTGGGGAGGTTCGGCAGGGGCACGCATGGCGGCGGGTCTCGGTAATGCGGACTATCTTTATCAGTTGACCGGACGCGAAGATATACCGCAAGCCTCAGCCGTCATCATGCAATATACGGGGTATAACACAGTCAGTCCGCAAGACGCGGCGACCTACGCCTGTGTCGGCACCAGCGACGGCATCGCCCCGTGGCGCACCATGCAACGGCGGTTGCAAAGCCTTTCTAATCTTGGCATCCCGACCGAATTTCATGCTTACGACAGGCTTCCTCACGGCTTCGGGCTAGGCACGGGTACGGTTGCCGAAGGATGGCTGACGGATGCTGTCCGTTTTTGGGAAGAAAACCGATAAGAAAAATTGGGAGGGTAGCGAGCCCGTATTTCGTTTTTAAGCCAGCTTCATAGCAGCTTCAAAGTCGGTGAACGAAATAATCCGTGTACCACCAATGTTGCGGAGCGACAACAAATCATCATCGCCACTCACCAAATAATCGGCTTGTGCGGCAAGGGCTGTGTAGAGCAAATAGTCATCCTTTGGGTCACGGCAAAGCGATGGACCTTGTTCTGGTTTTACAAACAAAGCCGCTTCACAAAACAGGTCAAGAAATTCTTCTGCTTGTTCAGCAGGGATGTACTTGCGGATGCGCGGACGGTTCAGTACATCGACCAGTTCACGCAGCTGTGCTTCGCAAGCCACAATCTTTATCCGTCCGCTGTCTATATGGCGATGCAATCCCGACAACCGTTTCCCTATCAGAAATGATATCCAGATGTTGGTGTCAATGACCACACGATTCGGCTCATTGTTTCCGTTCTTCATAATGTTTTTGTCTTACGGCTTCTACTTCGCGGGTGATGTCGTCCATGCTCAGTTCATCGGTACGGACAGATTTCAGCAGACGGTCGAATCGGCTAACGAACAGTGATTTGCGTAGGCGGTCGAACACTTCCAGCTTGTCCTGTTCGGGCATGGCTTGCAACATTCCGAAAAATTGCTGCTTGCTGATGTTCAGTTGAATGGTATCCATACGTTTTCTTTTTATTGATTTCATTCGCAAAGTTAACAAGAATCGGCAAGAAAGCAAGACTTTTACTTCTTTTTCAAAACTTCCCGATATACTTTCTGCCCCTCCACATCCATTGGCATTGAACGTGTATTCTTGGATAATCCGTAAAAAAGGCACAAGCATCCGTAATCCTTGTATGGAATAGCTCGACATTCCGCCGTATCTTTGTCCCTATAGAAAACCGATTAAACAAAGACGAACATGGAAACAATCAAACTGAGCAACGGCGTGGAAATGCCGCTATTGGGCTACGGGGTGTTCAAGGTAGCCCCGCAGGAATGTGAACGATGCGTCAGCGACGCACTGAACGTAGGTTATCGCCTGATTGACACGGCGCAGGCCTACTTCAACGAGGAAGGCGTGGGGAACGCCATCAGCAAGAGTAGTGTCCCCCGGCAGGATATTTTCCTGGTGACGAAAGTATGGATTTCGAATGCCGGCGAGGAGAAGGCGGCGGCAAGCATTGACGAGAGCCTGCGCAAGCTGAAGACCGACTACATCGACCTGCTGCTCATCCATCAGGCATACGGCGACGTGTTCGGTTCGTGGAGGGCGATGGAGAAAGCTTACCGCGCAGGCAAGGTGCGTGCCATCGGGGTAAGCAACTTCCAGGCGGGACGTTTCTTCGACTTCGCCCACTATGTGGACATCAAGCCGATGGTGAACCAGTTGCAATGCAATCCGCTCGTCCAGCAACAGGGCATCGAGCCGATTCTCGCGGAACACGACACGAAGATGATGGCATGGGGACCGCTCGGCGGCGAGGGTGCCGAAGGAGTGGTAAAGAACGAACTGCTCGCCTCCATCGGCAAAGGCTACGGGAAGACCGCCGCACAGGTGGCTCTGCGCTGGCTCACGCAGCGGGGCATCTCCACGCCGTTGTTCAACTTGACTACGGGCACGCCTGCCGTCGTCGTTTTCTCTTGCGCATAGGTAGCGCATACGCCGCCCCATAGCATCAGGGCGGACAACAGAAGATTCTTCAGTAATTTCATACGTTCATTCTTTATTTTTCGGATGTAAAGGTAGGGAATATGCCTCTGAACAGGCTTATAGAAAATTCGGGAGGATATGCCGGTTTTGCGGATAATTGCCATACCCCTGTCAACGAAAAGCCCCTGCAAACTCCTCGTGGCTTGCAGGGGCTCTTCTTTAAAGAGGATACGAAAATTTTACGTTGAAAATATAGAAGCTGTTTTGAATTTATCGTGCGATGATTTGGGATGAGTTTTTGAGGCATTTCCGCTTCTGTGATGAGGAAGATAGCGGGCTATCTGACGAAGAACAGGAGCGAAAAGGACCAAAAAATCGCCCAAAGCACACACGAATACAGATACATCAAGCCAAGAAAAACTTTTTGGAGAAATTCAAAACAGCTTCATAGTCTTTTTCTTTCGTCTTGGCAAATTATATCCGGAAAACCTGTCGGCAATGCCAATCCTGACGGATGAATGCCTATAATGCGTATTCTTTCAACAACTCGAAACAATGGCAATCCAGGAACTGTCCATTTTTGAAGCAAGCTTTATGCTGAATAATACCTGTTTTTCGGAAACCTGCCTTTTCCAATGCCCGCATGGAGGCAAAATTGCCGGCATAGACCTTAGCAAAAATCCGCACGACATCGGTTTGGCTGAAATAATCGCTGACAGCTTGACGCAAAGCCTGCGTCATAATCCCTTTATTCCAATAGGGTTCGGCAATCCAATAACCTATTTCCGCATTAAAGCGTTCCACGTCTGTGCCTCTGTCGAAACTGATGTTTCCGGCAGCTTCCGCATTTATTTCAATGCAATAATTATTTTGTACCTCTTGGACCTTGATGTATCGTATGAATGCGGCTCGTTGAGTACCAGCATGATTTTATTTAATGAATGTCCGCAATTAGCCAATTCGACTGA
>ULKH01010039.1_pt1 | contig 30110 bp, 24 predicted proteins | sample 1951111 | NCBI WGS metagenome assembly ULKH01 (sample SAMEA4835496, study PRJEB28245) | human gut metagenome | biome: gut microbiome; material: fecal sample | place: Denmark | collected 2008
TTTCGCATTGCGAAAGGCGGCCTTTTAGCGTGTCAAAGACGGTCTTTGGGAAGGCGAAAGACCGTCTTTGGCAAAATCATCCGTACTTCACGATGACCGTAATCTTGGTGAAGCTGTACCTCGTGGCTTTCCTGCCATAGGCGTAAGGGCCGGTACACTTCATCATGTAGACGCGGTTCTGCCCCTTGCCGCGCACGGTGAGCACCAGCGTCAGGCCGTCGTCCGTGCGCCGCTCAGTAAGGTCGCCCGTGGCAGCCTCGCGCCTGAAGGCTGCGGCGAAACGGCTTACGTCGGCGTCAGAAAGCTCGAGCACCTTCACCACACGTTGTATCTTGCGCGTCTTGGGGTCGCGCTCCACGGCCGAGGTGAACTTGCTCCGCCCCACCGACGAGTGGTTTTCTACCAGCCGGTCGATGCTGTTCTGACTGAAAGCCGAGGCGGCCAGCCCTACGAGCAGCGTCAAAATGAGAAATATCCTGCGTGTAATCATTGCGGTTTCTTTTTAGTTCAACATATCTTCCACCTGCCTGCGCAGCTCCGGGTCGTCGATGCTGCCGAGCACATCGGCCTCCGCCCGGTCGGCCACCGAGCCTTGCCCTACCCTCTTTTCTACGCGCTCCGCATCGGCGAGAGCCTGCTCTATGTCGCCGCGTATGCGGCCGAGGTCGTCAGTGCGGACACCGTTCTCTATGACGTAACTGCCCCCGTAAAGACGCGCCAAAGCCTTGTCCTCGCGGTAATCAATGTAAGCCCAAACACCAAGCAGCAACAAAACTGCCGCCGCAACGCCGCACACGGCGCGCCACAGTACCGGCACGAGCCGCGCCCTGCGCCCCTCGCCGGCCTGCATCGAGCCGAAGGCGGCGAAGACGGGGCGGTACTTCTCAAGCTCCTGCGGCAGCCACTTGCGACTGAACAGGCGGTAGAGCCCGCGCTCCTCGGCCAGCGTCGTCTCGCCGTCGAAGAAGCGGCGCACAAGCCTTTCGGTGTCTTTTATTTCCCTGTTATTCATCTTCCAAACTGTCAAGATAATGTTTCCTCACGGCCATGCGCGCACGGCTTAGCTGCTTGCGCACGGCGGCCTCGCTCACGCCGGTCAGCCGGGCTATTTCGTCCATAGGCATACCGTCGATATGGCGCAGACGGAGCACTACCTGCTGCGCGGCGGGCAGCGTGTCGATTACCTTCATTACGTGCGCGAAGGCATCGCCGTCCGTGCCCTCCTGGGGCACCGCCTGCACAGCCGTAAGCTCCAAGGGCACGGTCTGCCTGTGGCGGCGCAGGCGGTCGACGCAGAGGTTTCGCACGAGAACTTTCGCCAACGGAGCCACCGGGCTGCGCAGGGTGTCGGCCATACCCCACAGCTTCAGCAGTGCGTCCTGCACGACGTCCTCCGCGTCGGCGGCACTGCCGAGCAGACCCGCAGCCGCCTGAAGCAGCATGGGGCGCATGGCCTCGGCCTCGCGTTGAAAGTCCTCCTTCGTCATGTAAAGCGTCTGCCGCCCGTAAAAAGGCGGATTGATTTAGAACTTGTTTAGGCCTGACGTGTCTATATGCGACACGCCCGAGCCTGTGAACTCCGTCTTGTCGGCTGTGCCGGAGAGCTGGATGTCTATTTGTCCGCTCGTGCCTATATTGATGCTTTGGCAGTCGAGAGCAAGCTTGAAGCGGCCTACTCCGCTGCATTCAAGCCGTGCCTGCCCATCAGAATAGCTTATGTCGTAATCGCTCTTGCCGTCGATGCTCATGTCAAGGGTAGCCGCCCTGAACTTGCCTTGCAGCTTGTCAACGCCCGAATTAACCACGGTTATGCCGTCGGCAGTGACGTCGCAAGTATTGGAAGACTGCCCGTAGTTGGTGTATTCAAAGCCACCGTCAAGCGTAATTGTGCCGTCCATGCCATACACTCCGCTGTTGGTACACTTCAACGACGAGCCTTTTATGCCGCCGTCAAGTTTCATATTGCCGTGGTTTGTGATTTTAGTGCGCCATGAAACGATGTTGCAGTTGTCTATACTTAGCATCCCGTTGTTGCTGACTGACAACTCCTGCGCGGAGATTGACGGCGTTTTGACGGCACACTGGCCGTTGTTAGAGATGTAGACGGTGGCGTCCTGCCCCTTGCATGATATGCCGTCAACATCAAAAGACAGCGCGCCGTTGTTCACAATGTCAAGACTCCTGGGGGCGAACTGCCCCGCCTTGAACACCGTGCTGCCGTTGTTATGGATGCTGTTAAGCTCCGGGGCGGTGATGTCAAGCGTCAAGGTATTGAGGAAATCCATGTTCGCGTTCACCCTGTTCTCGCCTTTTTGCTTTACGACAAGGCGGTTCTTGGAGACGTAAAATTCGCTTCTGTCGAGCGCGTCCTTGTCTCCGCGCACCACCACTTTATAGTCCGCGCCGCACGTATAGTTCACAATCACGCTCGTGTTGACCGTCAATCCGCTGAAATTACGCAGGTTGAGGGTACGCTCAACCGTACCGGTAGACGACACGCGGGCAAGCTCCGCAGTTGGGGTTGACGACAAGTTCTTGTCTGTTCCGCCACAAGCCGACAGCGAGAACACCGCCGCGCAGGCGGTAATTGCCAATGTCTTGATGTTCATGATATTCCGTTTTAAATTGTCATACGTTTACCCTTATTACGCAGAAAAGCCGTATTTGTGACACAGGGGAACGTGTTTTTTTCATGTTTTTGGCGAAAAAACGCGCGGCAAAGTATAATAAAAGGCTGCGCGCCCGGCGGCAGGGCGGCAGCCTTCTTGACTGAAATTCTGATTAAAAAGAGAACGTGCGCGTAAGCGTTCCGTCGTAAGTCACGATGTCGATGCTTACCTCGTCGCCTGCGGCAGGCTCTATGGGCAGACGCGACACGGCAATGCTTACGTATGCGTCAGTGGTATAATACTCTGGCACTCCGGCCTGGTCGTGGTACAGGGCGAGGCGTACAAGGCGCGTGCCGTCGGCCCGGTAGTCAACGCCAAGGCATACAAGACCGAGCGTCTGCGTGCCATACGAGCCGTCAACCGCGCCCGTCTTGATGCCAAGTTCAATGTTAAGGTACTTGCCGTTGGCGCTCTTCCACGAGCTGACAAAGTCCACGGGGTCGGCCTTCAAGCCGTCCTTCACGTCGGCAATGTCGGTCACCGGCGGCACAAGCACCTGCATAATGCCAAGCGGTTCGGCGCAGTACGCGCCGCCGTCGGCCTCCACCTTATTATAATATAGCAGCGCACGGTACACCGTGTCGGGGCGTTCCATCCAGCCTACGGTCACCGCACGGGTAAGGTAAAGCCGCTCGCCGTCGTCAGTCTCGATGCTTGCCATGCGCGCGTCGGCATCGGTCTGCGCCTCGACAAAGTCGGCACGCATGTCGGAGAGAGGGCCGTTGCCGGTGTCATACGCCTCGTTTTCACATGCAAAAAGCGCGAAAACAAGCGGCAGGAGGATGTATTTCAGGCAGTGTTTCATCGCGTGGCGTTGAGATAGTTGACAACAGGGTTGGCATACATGGTAAGCATCCGCTCCATAAGATACGGCTCGTCCTTGTGCGGAATGTCGATTTTTGCAAGCTGACCGGCAAGGTATTTCTCAAATGCGGCCTTTTCTTCTGCCGTGTATTTACCGCTGAAAGCGCTTTCGCCGCACAGCATGTCGAGAGCTGCATAGTTACAGGGATAAAGGCGGTAGTTGCTGTGTATGCCCTGGTCTATGTGCTTCGCGATAACGTCAAACACCTCTGTCTTCGGCGTTGAGGGGTCGAGCGAGTCAAGCCAGGTGTCGATGCACGGCGCACACTGGTAATGCACACGCCCCTTGTAGCCGGTTATTCCGGTGCGCATACTCACGATGTCGTCCTCGGCCGACTTCTTCCAGTCGGCGTTGTCGCGCTTCAACTGGAACTCGCGTGCCTTCAGGTAGTCGCAGGGGTCATACTCATACGATATTGCCAGCGGCACAATGTGCAGGCGGCGCAGCTTTTCCACAACGCTGCCGCGGCCTCCGCCCATTGCCATCATCTTCAGAATGGCAGGCTGGGTGCGGTCGTCGGAGTCCTTGGCACGCCCCTCGCGCTGGGCTATCCATATATTATCGTGCTTCTCCTCGATTACGAAGTGCATGTAGTCGGACATCAGGCGGCTTGCCAGCAACGTTTCCTTGGGCGACAATCCGCGCCTTACGATGAACGACTTATTCACCCTTACCAGGTCTTTAACCCACGGAAGGGCGAGCAGGTTGTCGCCGATTGCTATTTCACAAGTGGTATTGAAGCCGTTGTCTATAAGCAGTTTGTCAAGAAAACCCGAGTCAAGCACGATGTCACGGTGATTGCTTACGAACGTGTAACGGCACGACTTGTCTACCGCCGAAGAGTCCATGTCGCAGCCGGTAGTGAGCTTATCGACCAAAGACTGTATGAAACCGTAACAGAACGAGACCTGAAATTCAAGGTTTGTCTTGCACGAAAGCATCTTCTCGCGCACCTTCTCAAAAGGCAAACCGGGCACGGCGTAAGCCAGAACCTGCCTGAACTGCCCGTCGGCAAGCAACCGCTCGAACACCTGAGGCAGCTCTTCCGGCTCGAAAGGACGGATACTGTCAAACTCAACTGGTACTTTCATAGTATGTCAAGTGTAATATTATAAGTAATTAAAAACGCCAAGGGAATAATCAAAACACTTATTCCCTTGACGTCTTAAACTCAATAAAGATTTATCGGAACTGGTTTTCCACAATGTCGGTAAGCACGTCGGTCATGCTAAGGCCAGCCGCCTTGACCTGCTGCGGAATGAAACTCGTGGCCGTCATGCCGGGAGTGGTGTTGATTTCAATCATGTTCACCTTGTCAACTTCCTGCCCGTCGCTGCCCTTGCCGCGGCTGATGATGTAGTCGATGCGTATCATTCCGTTGCAGTGCAGTATGTCGTAGATTTGGCTCGTGATTTCCTCGACGCGCTTGGTCGTTTCTGGAGAAAGGCGCGCCGGCGTGATTTCCTGCACCTGCCCGTTGTATTTCGCGTCATAGTCAAAGAACTCATGCTGCGTAACAACTTCCGTGGCAGGCAGCACCACGCTCTTTTCACGAGTCTTGTAGCAGCCGATTGATATCTCCGTACCGTCTATAAACTGCTCCACCATGACGTCCTCGCTCTCAAGCATGGCCTTGCGTATGGCCGGAGCAAGCTGGTCCTTGTTCTTCACTTTGGACACACCGAAGCTGCTGCCGTCAGCCGCAGGCTTGACGAAACACGGCATACCGATGCGCTCTTCGATTTCGTCGTCGCTGACAATCTCCTCGTATCCCTTGCGTATGAGCAGGCTGTCAGCCACGCGGACACCGTAGCCGCGAAGGTATTGATTGAGCACAAACTTGTTGAAAGTCAAAGCTTCTACAAGCACTCCGCTTGTAGAGTAAGGCACATGGACAAGCTCGAAATAACCTTGAAGAATGCCGTTCTCGCCCGGCGTGCCGTGTATTGTGATGTAAGCGTAGTCGAATTGTACAAATTTACCGTTTTCCATGAACGAAAAGTCGTTGCGGTCTACCGGCGTAGTAGTTCCGTCAGGCAATTCAACATGCCAGTCAAGCCCCCTTACTACCACAATGTAAACATTGTATTTCTCCTTGTCAAAGAAAGAATAAAGCCCTTGAGCCGAACGCAAAGAGACGCCATACTCGGAAGAATCGCCTCCGCATACGATGGCTATCGTCCTCTTTAGATTTTTCATAAAATATGTTTATTTAAATTCATTTCCTTTTACATACACCCTCCACTTTGCAATAAGCCGCTCCATGTCGTCAGGAAGCGGAGAGGTGAAGTCCATCTGCTCGCCTGTAGCCGGATGCACAAAGCCCAGCGTCTTGGCGTGAAGCGCCTGCCGTGGGCATGTCTTAAAGCAGTTTTCAATGAACTGGCGGTAACTGCCCGTGCGGTTGCCGCGCAATATCTCGGTGCCTCCGTAACGTTCGTCGGCGAAGAGCGGATGGCCGATATGCCGCATGTGCGCCCTTATCTGGTGCGTTCGTCCCGTCTCAAGGATGCACTCCACGAGGGTGACATACCCGAAACGCTCAATCACGCGGTAATGTGTCACAGCCGGCTTGCCCGTCTCCGAATCAGGAGGAAACACCGCCATGCGCATACGTTCCCGCGGGTCACGCCCTATGTTGCCGTCTATACGGCCTTCATCTTCAGTGAAATTACCCCAGACAAGAGCGTTATAGCTACGATGGGTGGTCTTGTTGAAGAACTGCAGGCCGAGCTTTGTTTTTGCATTAGGTGTCTTAGCTATGACCAACAGGCCGCTCGTATCTTTGTCAATGCGGTGCACCAAGCCCACTTCCGGGTCGTTGGGGTCATACGTAGGCACGTCTTTCATGTGCCAAGCCACAGCATTCACGAGCGTGCCGTGCCAGTTTCCGCATCCCGGATGCACAACAAGTCCGGCGGGCTTGTTTATCACCATAAGCTCCTGGTCCTCGTAAACTATGTCAAGCGGAATGTCCTCCGGCTCGATGGTGTTGTCATATTGCGGCCTATCGAGCATCAACGTAATCACGTCAAGGGGGCGCACCCTGTAATTGCTCTTAACCGGGCGGTCATTGACATGCACGAAACCGGCGTCGGCCGCACGCTGTATACGGTTGCGGCTTGTGTGCTGCAGTTTCTTCAGCATGAACTTGTCGATGCGCAACGGCTCCTGTCCCTTGTCTACAACGACACGCAAATGCTCATACAACTGTTGCCCGTCATCGTCGTCCAACTCAATGTCGTCGATAAAATCTTCTGCCATGGCTGATTGATGCGAAAAGTCCTGACGTTCAAAGATTACTGTTCCGGCCCGGTGACAACCTCGAACTCGTCTACGTCACCGCTCTGTTCAGGCCCGGTGTAAAGCACTCCGTCTGACGGCGGCAACGCCGTCGCCGAATCTCCGAACTCATCATAAAACTCGGGTTCGGCAAACACTATGGAGTCGTTCATGTCGCGCATACCATCACCCACCTGCATTACGATGACATCATTGACCGAAACCTTTTGCCCGTTCTGCAACAGCCGTCCTTTCGACTTCAGCCCATACAGCCACTCTCCCTCGCCAGGTATATACTCCGTAGGCCCTATCTTGAAGCCCATGGCTATCAGCTTGGCGCGCGCCTCGCGGTAAGAGCAGTTGTCTATAATGTCGGGGATGGTGAGCATAGGCGAATGTGAAGAATTGATTACCACATACATCACGCGCCCCGACTTCACCTTCTTGCCCGGTTCAGGCGACTGTTCAAGGATGCAGTCAGGCGGCAACGTCTTGACATACCCGGTATCGCTCACCACGATGCCAAGCCCTTGTCCCGTCAAGATGTGCTCCGCGTCGGCGAAAGACTTGCGCCTCACATCGGGCACGGTTATCTCCTCGCCGTGGTGGGTATATATGTCAAGACCGACCTTCACGCCCCAACACAACAAGACGACGACAACCAGCATAGAGGCCAGGTTCAACCAAAGCCTCAAACTGAAGATTTTTCTGAAGAAATCTTTTGTCTTCATTCCTGTCGTATGTTTTCCTGCAAAGGTATAAAAAAAACAGAAAGAAGCAAAGACATCGCTTTACTTCTTTCCTTTTCCGGTTCAATTTCTTACGTGCTGACGGTTACTTTCCGTGGTGCTCGTCAGAAACTGTAAGCTTCTTGCGACCCTTTGCGCGGCGCGCAGCAAGCACGCGGCGACCGTTTTTCGTTGCCATTCTCTCACGGAAACCGTGCTTGTTCACCCTACGCCTGTTGTGCGGCTGAAATGTTCTTTTCATATTCTTGTTTTTATTTTGTTGTTATTCGTTTCTACGCTTTGGGCTGCAAAAGTACACATTTCTTTTCAAACAACCAAGGATTAAGTGTTTTTTAGGCCTTTGTTTTATGCTTTTTTCTAAAAAAATAGTAACTTTGCAGCCTGAAAGTCAACTTTTTAGGCGTGCAAGGCCATGCCAACGGGCAAAGCGGAGGCCTGCTCATTGACACCTTGACGCTACCGGCAAACAGACAACAACATTTAATTATACATACAAAATGATTAACTCACAGGAAATAAAGAAAGGTACATGCATCCGCATGGACAACCAAGTATGGATTTGCATCGACTTCCAGCACGTAAAACCGGGCAAGGGCAACACCGTGATGCGCACCAAGCTGAAGAACGTAACCGACGGACGTGTGCTTGAGCGCACATTCCAGATTGGCTTCAAGCTCGAGGACGTACGCATAGAGCACCGCCCATACCAGTATCTCTATGAAGACCCTACGGGGCTTATCTTCATGAACCAGGAGACGTTTGAGCAGCTTCCAATCAGCCGCGACAACATCATCGGCGTTGACTACATGAAGGAAGGCGACGTGGTAGAGGTTGTGACCGACACTACCGACGGCACTATTCTCTACGCCGAGATGCCTGTCAAGACCAACCTGCGCGTAACCCACAGCGAACCGGGCATAAAGGGTGACACCGCCACCAACGCAACCAAGCCCGCTACGCTCGAGACCGGTGTCGAGGTACGCGTGCCGCTGTTCATCAACGAGGGCGACCTCATCCAGATAGACACACGCGATGGCAGCTATCTCAACCGCGTAAAGGAATAACCCGCTTTATTGGGAGTTCAGGCGACAAAGGGAGCCAAAGGAGTTAAAGACAACAGCTTTCAAGGTCAGGCACGACAATAAAGCATACGTCTTCAACTCCCTTGGCTCCCTTTATTACTTTAACCATTACGGGATTAAAAGACAAGGCACACGTCTTTTGCTCCTACAACCACCTTAATTCTTCAACCACTGACACCTATGAAATACTCTTTCATCATCCCCGTGTACAACCGCCCCGACGAAGTTGACGAACTTCTTGCAAGCCTTACCACGCAGACCGTCAAAGACTTTGAGGTGATAATCGTGGAAGACGGCAGCTCCGTGCCATGCAAAGACGTGTGTGCAAAATACGCCGGCAGGCTCGACCTGCACTACTACGCCAAGCCAAACAGCGGCCCGGGGCAGAGCCGCAACTACGGCGCGGAACGCTCGAAGGGCGAATACCTTATAGTGCTCGACTCCGACGTCGTACTGCCCGAAAGCTATCTTCAGGCCGTTGACAGCGAACTTGACCGCGAACCGGCCGACGCCTTCGGCGGTCCCGACCGTGCGCACGCCTCGTTCACCGACACGCAAAAGGCCATAAGCTACTCCATGACAAGCTTCTTCACCACGGGCGGAATACGCGGAGGCAAGAAAAAGCTCGACAAGTTCTACCCGCGCTCATACAACATGGGCATACGCCGCGACGTCTACCTGCGCCTCGGAGGCTTCTCAAAGATGCGCTTCGGCGAAGACATCGACTTCAGCATACGCATATTCAAGGCTGGATGCCGCTGCCGCCTGTTCCCCGAAGCATGGGTGTGGCACAAGCGGCGCACCGACTTCCGCAAGTTCTTCCGCCAGGTGTACAACAGCGGCATAGCGCGCATCAACCTTTACAAGAAATACCCCGAGTCGCTAAAGCTCGTCCACATGCTGCCCATGGTGTTCACCGTCGGCGTATGCGCGCTCGTGCTAACATCGGCCGTAGGGCGCATCCTTATGGAGTATGACGACATACACCGCTGGTACTGGCTGTGCGCCGCACCGTGGCTGCCCATACTGCTTTACTGCCTGCTCATCGCCGCCGACTCCACCGCCGCCAACAAGAGCCTCAAGGTAGGCCTTCTGAGCGTCCCGGCGGCGTTCATCCAGCTCTTCGGCTACGGCTGCGGCTTCATCAACGCATGGTGGAAACGCTGCGTAAAAGGACAAGACGAGTTCCACGCATTTGAGAAAACGTTTTACAAATGAGAATTTAGAGTTGGGAATCTGCAATTCTAAATTCCCAATTAAACAATCATGAACAAACTTTCCATAAACCAATGGGCGGAGGAAGACCGCCCGCGCGAAAAACTGATGAAGCACGGCGCAACGACGCTGACCAACGCTGAGCTGCTGGCGATACTCATAGGCTCCGGCTCACAGGACGAAAGCGCCGTAGACCTGATGAAGCGCGTGCTCGCCGACTGCGGCAACAACCTCAACACGCTGGGCAAGAAAACCATTGACGAGCTGGCCGGCGGCCGCTACAAAGGCCTCGGCCCGGCAAAAGCCGTAACAATCATCGCCGCCTGCGAACTAGGCAAACGGCGGCAGGCCGAAAAGGCCGAAGAGCGCCAAAAGCTTGACTCTGCCGCCGCCATATACGAATACATGCTACCGAAAATGCAGGACTTGCCCGAAGAAGAGGCGTGGGTGCTGCTGATGAACCAGAACTTCAAGCTGATAAAAAGCGTCATGCTGTCGCACGGCGGCATCACCGAGACCGCCGTAGACATACGCCTCGCCGTGAAGAACGCCCTGCTCTGCAACGCCACCGTCCTGGCTCTCTGCCACAACCACCCAAGCGGCAACACCCGGCCAAGCAGCGACGACGACCGCCTGACACAGCGCATGAAGAAAGCCTGCGAACTGATGCGCCTGCACTTCCTCGACCACCTCATAGTCACCGACGGCCGGTATTACAGCTACTCCGAGGAAGGAAGGCTGTAAAAACAAAAATATATGGCTAAAGACAAAAATATTCTGAATACAACCCGCTGACTGTCGAAGGCACAACCTCAGGGCTGCGTGGCATCAACATGTTGCGCAAGCGTCTATAATTTTGCTGATAATTCTTGTCATTCAATAACACAATTACCGTTTTTTCAAAATGAACAAAATTATCACATGCCTGCAACATGTCACGTGAATGCCGTATCTTTCCACATATCTCATTCGTTGAAATAGAAGCAGCATCGTCCACACTCAATTTAGCCTCTACAAGCAGGAGCAAGTCTTTCTCAAGGCACACAACAAAATCAACCGTTTCGTCTTGATTTACGCCACTCTTGCCTTGCTTTAAAAGTTTTTCAACATTATCAAGGTCCAAGGCCATCTCGTCTTTAAAAGGGCACGCCCTGCCCTTGTAACCCTCACTGCGGAGTGATGCGCGCAACCTTATCCAAGCTTTTCTCCATGCAGGCGTCACCCCTCACAAACCCACGTATCGCCGCGTCGCTGCGGTACACATGTTTCACAACAGACTTGCCCTTTTCAGTCTTTGCCTTTGCCGACATAATAGTCCAATTTTTCAAACGACTTGTTGAAAGACTCGAAAATAGGCTCGATGTCATGCCCCAACGCACGGAAATTGAAAGCGTCGGCCTCGCGCGCGTCGCGCTCTGCCACATAAAAAGACAACGATGACAAACACCTTTCCTTCTCCGCTATATACCTTATGGAACTTACCATGTCGGTACTATGGCTCGCGATGAAGAACTTTACACCCACCCTTTTATGTAGCAACACAATCAATCGTGCGTATTCCACAATCCATTGGGGATGCAGATGCGCCTCCGGCTCATCAATTATCATAAGTGTGCTGTCGTCAAGGAAGAGGTTTTTCAACAAAAGTTGCAACATGGAGAACGACTTTATGCCCGTGGCACACTCCAGCAGGTCGAACTCCTTGCCGTCCGCCTGCTTGAACTTAAAGCCTCCAGAAAGGCTGTCTTCGTCAAACGAAGCGTCACCATTCATTATTTCGCTTTTTATTATATTATTAATGGCTCGCTTGTAACCACGCTTGGGAGGCTCTTTAAGCAGGTCGTTCAGCTCCCTCCAGTACGAAGGTTGGCGCATGGATGTTTCCATGCCTATAACCATCGGCGTGTCAATATAAGCCACCTTATTTATATAATGCAATATTGGGACGTTCGATATATTCTCTCCGAATACCGTATCACCATATTCTTTCAATACGGCCTTCTTTGATATGTCTGCATCAAACAGACCGTCAATCCGGTTCTTCAACAGCCTGTAAGGACGCTCCGTCACCAACATGTCAGCCCGTGAACAGTGTTCAGAAATACGCTCAACCAACGTATCAAGCATCTTTTTGGTGGTCCAATCATCTCCTGCTTTCAACGTTGAGCGTAAAATCATCTGCAAACGCCCGGTGACAGCAGTTTTCCCTTCACGTTGCAACGTTTCCTCAAATTCAAGAAACCTGTTGCAAAGTTCCCTTATCACGTCAATGCTCCTGATTACGTCATCAACACTTGAAAAATCAAAGTCAATACGGCGTAACATCCTGTGACCCCGCTCATACCTGAAAGCCAAAAACTGAATTTGGTCCAACGCTCGCAAATACGGACGTATTTGGTTGTTTATGTCAGCCTTTACCAGCTTTTCATAAGCATTGGCGTTACGTAATATATAATAGAGAAGCTTGGATATCGTACTCTTTCCGCACCCGTTCACACCTGACACGACTGTGATACCGTCAAGCTGGATGTCAGCACGCTTGATGGCTCTGAAATTCTTGATGGATAGTTCTGCAAGAGTCTGCATCTATGTCGATTATGGATATAATATATTGCAAATTAATAATAAATCCCGTACATATCCAAATTTTAGCCCGAATAGTTTTGTTAACATTTACTAAGCGTCTTGCCCGGTTGCCATTTCTATGCCCTCGCGCCCGCGGCTGACCGCCTGCTCCGCGCTACGCAGCGAAATTAAATAGAAATAAAGCAGCAAACCGACAACAAAGACCATTGTCAACAGCATTATGACAAAAGGCACCGTGTACACCGTCCTGCCACACTCCGGCGCACTGCATTATGCACATAACGCAACGGCCTTTATGCCAACGTGTTGCGAAAGACGGCAAACCGCGTTACAAAAGACCGTGTTTCACCGTTCAAAAGACGGCCTTTCACCGTGCGGTTTGCCGCAAGTTGGAATGTAGGAGCAAAAAGGTTAAACGGAAAGAAAGCATGGGGCTGAAGATACCGGATAATAACCTGCAAAAAAAGAGGGCGCTCCGCTCACGCGGTGCGCCCTCCAAATTAACTTAAACAACACAGTTGAAACACTCTTGTCCCAATGTGTACTGTCAGGTAATTAATACCTGTATCCTGGATTCTGGAACGCATCCCTCTCCTCGGCCGTCATCTCCATGGCGTCGAGCTGGCTCTGCGGGATGGGACGGAGATAATATTCCTTCGGAATGTCACGGGTAAATGTCTGCGGTTCGTAGCTTTCCCAGTTAATGTCGGCGATAGTGTACGTTGCTGCACGCTCCGCCCATGTCTGGGTACGCACGAGGTCGAACCAGCGGTGACCTTCGCCAAAGTATTCGCGGCTAAGCTCGTCGAGGATGTAGTCTATGGTGATAGTCTGCGGTGTTGCGTCCTTCATCTCCTGACTGAAGTCCGCCTCGTAAACCTCGTTCTTGGCGTTGCTGAAGCGCCATACGCCTGCACGGCCACGGATAACGTTGATAAGCTCGCGTGCAGAATAGCCCGACTGCGTCTGCGCTCCCTTTACAGCAGCCTCGGCTGCGGCGAAGTAAAGCTCGGAGAACTTAAGGATGTTGAACGGACGGGTGCTGCCGGCGTTGGGCTGGCCGATAGTACCGTTATTGTCTGTACGATACGGGCCAAGCTTCCACAATATCGGGTACTTACGGCGGCTGATGGCCGATGGGCCTACCACATAGTCAGGACGGTCGGGCAACCAACCTCCGCCGACGGCATTTCCGAAATGTCCTTTGTCTGCATCATTCGCCAATTCTTCAGCTGTCAGATACTTAATACCGGGAATATCCTCGTCAAGGAAGGTCATAACCGGCTCACCCAGCCTTATCTCAAGGTTGTTAAACGGATTTATAGCAGTCTGAATGCCTGCGAAGTCTGCATTCAAGTTCCAGTTTGAACGGAACACAGTAGTGAACGTTCCGTCATAACGTGAGTCGTAAGTCTTGTCGGCAAACGTATTCTTGAACACTTCCTGCGGAGGTGCCATACGTACCCATGGACGGCCGAGGTCCTGTGTTGCGGCACGCAATACAGGCGTGAAAGCAGCCTTGTTTTCACCGGTCAAGTCGCCTCTCAATGCTGTCATGGTGTCATAACTCCATGCAACCATCCAGCTTGCGAAGTTGTCAGGTGCGCCACCGCTACCGTAGCTTAACGAACCGCCGTTGTATTCCTCGCTGTTCTCCGTATGGTCGGCATAGAGAAGTATCTCGTTGTTGCGGTCGTTAGAGCCGAGATGAACATCATAGAACGTAGGCTGAAGCGCGAACGGGCCGGGATTCTGTATGCCCTCAAGAGCCGTGTCGTATGCAGCCTGGAAGTACCACTGTGCGTCGTGACCGTCAGGGTCAACGCGGTCACACTCCGGATAAGTAGGAATGTCGTTCGGATTTTCAAGCCACCAGCCGTATGTCAGGTAAGCCTGTGCCAGCACGAGGCGTGCCGCAGTCTTGGTAACACCGCCGGTAACACGTCCAGACTCCGGCAAGTTCTCGATAGCAATGAGCAGGTCGGGGAAGATGGCCTTCGTATAAACCTCGGGCACCGTGTTACGCTTAGATACTCGGGCAGGGGTAATGTTGAATTTCAACTCTCCTGAACCGAGGTCGAGAGGTACGCCGCCGAACATCTGCACGAGACGGAAGTAGTCGAACGCGCGGAAGAAGCGCGCCTCGCTGAGAAGCGACTCTGCCATTCCCGCCGCCGTACCGTTCTCTATAACTCCGCTGGCGGTATTGATGTATGTGAACGAAGAATTCCAAAGCACGTCAGAACGGCTTGATTGTGATGTCAACGAGCCTGCACCTGAAAGGTCGGCATCCTTGAAGTTTGCGTCTGCACCCTGACCGTAGGTGTACTCATCAGTACCTGTCTCGCAGTTATTGTAATAGTAACCTTGTCCGTATGTATCGCGCAAGTGGGCATAAAGAGCTGTCAAGCCACCCTCAACACCACCTTGCTGGGTGAAGAAATTAGGGTCAAAGTCGGTACGCGGCTGCTCGTCAAGGATGTCAGAGCATGAGCCGAGCGTCAGCAAAGCCAAAGACGCCAAGCCGAAGTTCCTTATTTTATTTATAATCGTATTCATGGTTTGTCGATTTTAGAAAGTCAGATTTATACCGAATAAGAAATTACGTGTGGCAGGAGTGTTGTATCCGACAACCGGCAACGTATGCGAGCCGGTATATCCTTCCATCGTAACCGCCATAGTGCTACCATCGTTACTGAGGGTGTTGGTCTCGGGGTCGAGTCCGCACTCGTTGGTGAACGGCGAGAAGAGGACGAACGGATTTTGCACCGTGAAGTAAGCACGCAGCTTGCTGATGCCGAAATCCTTGACTGCCTTCAAGTTAGCAAAGTCATAACCTATGGTGATGGCGCGTACCTTGAGGTAGCCTGCATCGAAGTAACCGAGCGTGCTTCCATACTTCGGGTTGTCGCTTGAAGAGATACCACCCGGCCTCGGGTATTTGGCGTCAGTGTTAGTCTCAGTCCAGTAGTCAACGTCGATTTGTCCGCGACGGCCTGTCAATGCGTTGAGATAACCGTTCGAAGAGTGGAGCGTACTGATAAGAGTTCCGCCGATTTGGAATGCGCCGATGAGCGAGAAGTCGAAGCCCTTGTAGTAAACATTGGTGTTGAAACCGCCCACGAGGTCAGGCTCCATGTCCATAACCTGCATGTCTTCTGAATTGATTTGGCGTACAGGCTTGCCGTTTGCGTCATATTCACCGGTGTACTCGACCTTAATCATACCGACGTTGCCGCCCGGCTCGAGGACTTCGAGATACGGGTCGCCCTCCTGCCAGAGGCCGATTTTCTTGTAGTCGTAGATTACGTCAATCGGATGGCCTACGAACCAGCGGTTGCCCACATCCTCTTTCGCGCCTGAAGCGAGCTCTACAAGTTCGTTGTGGTTGTAGTAGAAGTTGATGCCTGCATCCCATGTCCAGCCGTTCTTGTTGTCAAGGATTATGCCGTTGAGGCTGAACTCGAAACCGGTGTTGCGTGTCTTACCCACGTTGGCCATGTAGCTGCCCACGCCCGATGTAGCCGGAAGCGAAACGCCGAGGAGCAAGTCCTTGGTGTTCTGGATGTAATACTCCATGGTACCGTTCAACCTGCCGCTGAAGAACGAGAAGTCAACACCGAAGTTCCATGTAGAAGAGTATTCCCAGCCAAGGTCGTCGTTAGGAAGGGTATTCACATAATATCCACGCAGATAGTCATACGGGCCGAAGTTATAAGGACGGCTTGCAAGCACGCCAAGAGTTGAATACGGGTCGATACTCTGGTTAGAAGTCTCACCGTAACCTACGCGCAGCTTGATGTTGTCAATCCACTTCACGTCTTTGAGGAAGCTCTCGCGAGATATGTTCCAACCTACCGACACTGCGGGATATGTGTGCCACTGGTGTCCCTTTGCCAGGCGTGAAGAACCATCGCCGCGGACTGCCGCTGAAATCATGTACTTGTTGTCGTAGGTGTACATGATACGTCCCATCCATGACATGAGGCCGCTCTGCCAGTAGTTCTGCTTCGTCGGGTCTACGGCGAGGTTTGAGGTGGCTGCACCTATGTTGTAATACTGGAAGTATTCAGCCGGAATACCCTGTCCAGACATGTACGTGCGCTCGAACGTAGTCTGCTCGGCAGAGTAGAGGCCGGTGAAGTTTACGTGATGCTTCTCTGCGAAGGTACGGTCGTATGTGAGAAGGTTCTCAACTACCCAGTTCTTCGTAATGTCCTGCTGCACAGAAGCACTGTTTATCGTAGAAGCGTTGGCACTGTTCACGCCTGTACCGGTGAAGACGCCCTGCTTTGACGAACGGTAGTTCAAGCCGACGTTGATGCGGTAGCTAAGGCCTTCAATCCACGGGCACTTAACCTCTGCGAACATCGTATTGTATGTACCGAGACCCTTCTCCTCGTTCATCCAGTTGTCCTTAAGGCTCTCTGCCACATCCTTGGTGAGGACAAACATTTCGTCCATAGCCAATTTGATAGTACGCTTAAGGTTGCCGTTCTCATCGTACGGAGAAGCCAGCGGGCTCTGCGCCAACACGTTGTACATGCTTATGTTGTTGCCCTTAGTCTCACGGTAGCTGGTATTGGTCGAGAGGCCGAAGCGGAAATACTTGCCTACGCTCTGGTCGAAGTTACCACGGATGGAGATACGGTCATAGCCCTGTGTCGGGATGACGGCCTCGTCATGGTAGTAACCTGCGCCGAAGCTGTAGCTTCCGCCTTGTGTTCCACCCGAGATGCTTACGTCATGGCTGTGGGTGATACCCGTGCGGTAGAACAAGTCCTGCCAGTCGGTATCAGTATCGTCGCTCTCATCGAGAGAGTTTGAAAATCCACCCGTTCCGTTTGGAGCTGTCGCAGCATACTTACGCATGGCGGCAAACTTCTTTCCGTTCATCATCGGGTACTTGTGGAACACGGTCTTGAAGCCCACGTAAGCGTTGTAGCTTACCTTTGCGGGCGAGCCCTGCATACCCTTCACCGTGGTGATAAGGATGACACCGTTGGCACCGCGGCTACCGTAGATGGCGGTTGCGGAGGCGTCCTTCAGGATGTCCATCGACTTGATGTCGCCGGGGTTGATGTCGGATAGCTGACCCATGAAGGGTATTCCGTCAAGCACGATGAGCGGGTCGTTGCTTGCGTTGAGCGAACGCTGGCCGCGGATACGGATTTGCATCTCCGCGCCAGGCTTTGAAGAGGTCTGCGTCATGAGCACACCGGCCACGCGGCCCTGGAGCGCCTGGGCTGCGTTGGTTGCCGCAATCTGATTCAGCTCGGCGCCGCTGACGTTGGCAACGGAGCCTGTCACGGCCTCGCGCCTTTGCGTACCGTAACCGATGACTACCACCTCATTGAGGTTGTGCTTCTCTTCCTCGAGCGTGATTGTCAGCTTTGTCTTGTTGCCTACGGTCACTTCCTGGGTGATGTAACCGATGTAGGAGATTTCAAGCACATCAGACGGGTTTGCCTGGATTTTGAAGTTACCGTCCATGTCGGCTACGACACCGGTGGACGAGCCCTTCACCTTGATGGTAGCACCGATGAGCGGACCAGCCGCGTCACTGACGTTACCCGTCACCGTCACTTTCTGCTGCACGGCCATCGGGGCGTTCACGCCCGCGCTTTCCGGTGGAGCTGCAAGTGAAACTGCAAAAGCGTTGGAAGCGGCGCAGGCTATTCCGAGTGCCAGCACTACGCCCTTCATGGTTGATTTAGATTTTGAATAATCCATAGTCTTTTGAGTTACCAAAGTTAAACAATATAGTATTAGTTAAAAAATGACATGCTATTGATACTTATTTATATATTTGCAACGTTTTTCGATGTAGCCTCCGGGTCTGTCATCAAATCCGCATCGGCTGCGCAAAGCCGGGCTGTTGCCTTCGTCGGCAAAATCCATGCTTTAATATATTGTTGTTGACTCCGTTTTTCTTAGGGCCTGATTTAAGGACAGATGGACAGGGGCACTATGTTATTAAAGGTAAAGCGCACTTTCCAAATACAAAATTATACAAAACGATTAAACACTTCGTTTGCAATTGTCTCATTTTCATTTCAAATTGTTTCATTGTCTTAAAAAGTATGGTTTTCTGTTGTTTTTTGCGCATTTTGAGACACGGATATGTGTTATTTAACACTTAACTCAATGCGGCACATCAACAAGTACAGACCGGTATACGCCGGTACGAAACACCATGATTTAACAAAAACTGACCGGTTGGCACCTTACGCCAGAAACAAAAGTGATTGGTGACAAAGCAGCAAGAAACATGACAACATGCAACAGGCGGTTCGTCCGTAAACCTTTTGGATGACAACAAAGCTAAGCAGGGCGTCGGAGACGTGTGTCCGCTGTGCGGAAATAGACAATTAACAATGAAAAATGAAACCTCTATGTCGGCTTTCACCGCAAACTTGCCGTCCCCGAAGGGGGCGAATTATGCTTAACCGCATGTGGAGCGAAGCGGAACTTGCGGTGTGTATGTGACATCCAATACCGTCCTCGAAGAGGGCGAACTACATTTTGGGTTATGGGGTCTTGAGGTCTTACGGTTATACGGTATAATTGTAAAACCTCATAACCGTAACCCCCATAACCGTAAATGCTATTCGCCCCCTTCGGGGACGTGTATATGTATTTCGGATTACCGCAAGTTCCGTTCCCTTCGGTCACTCCACATGCGGTTAAGCATAATTCGCCCCCTTCGGGGACGGAAGTTGATGCAATTTTCTATCTAAAAGGTTTGCGGATGAACCGCGAAAGGCGGCCTTTTGCATTCCGAAAGGTCGTCTTTTGCAATGTAAAAGGCCACCTTTTAGAGACCAAAAGGCCGTCAATTGCAAGCTAAAAGGCCGCCTTTCGCAATGCGAAAGGCGGCCTTTTACAAAGCGGCTGATAATCAGCGCGTTATAAGCCGGCAATTTATCTCTCCGAATAAAGCACCTGCACGACGGTCTGCCCCACCGCACCGAGCGTTGCGCGGTCGATATGCTCCATGTCGTCGTGCACCGTATGCCACGTAGGGCCGAACGTGCTTTGAGCACAGTCGGGATAGAATGCCACAATGTCTACCGTGGGGATTTTGGCCTTCTCGTTCACGGGCACGTGGTCGTCGGTAATCATGCCGCCGTCACGGTCGACAAAGTAGCTGCCGAAACCAACCACCTCGGCTGCCGCCCACACCTTTTTCACTACGTCGGGAGCGTACTGCATCGAGAAGCCTTCACGCCAGAACTGCGAGCCTTGGCCGCCGACCATGTCGAGCAGAATGCCGAAACGCGCCTTGTAACCCTGTTTGTGGGGATTGGCCGACCAGTGCTGCGCGCCCAACGCGAAAGAATCGCCGGTATCGGGAACGTCGCTCCAGGCAGGTACACCCCAGTCTTCGGCGTCGAAGCAGATAAAATCAACGCCGACGAAGAGCTTTGCCGTGTCGGCCTGAAGCAGCCGCGCCACCTCAAGCATCACGGCTACGCCGCTCGCTCCGTCGTTAGCCCCGAGCACGGGCTTGCGCCAGTTGGCGCTGTCGGGGTCGTTGTCGGCCCAGGGGCGGGTGTCCCAATGGGCGCAGAGCAGTATGCGCTCGGACAGGTCGGGACGGTAAGAGGCAATTATGTTTGTGGCCTTCAGCGGCGTGCCGTCATATCCGTTGAGCGTGGCGCGCTGCTCGGTCACGTCCATGCCGTACTGCCTGAACTTGCCTGCAAGCCACTCGCCGCACCGCTCGTGAGCCTCGCTGTTCATGGTACGCGGCCCGTAAGAGCACTGCTTTTCGCAAAAAGCGTATGCGCTGTCGGCGTTGAAGGCCGGACCCACCGGCTGCGTCACGATGTCGCCGCCGCCCGCCGACGCAGCCTTTTTGTTGCTGTTGCACGCGGCGAAAAGCGACAAAAATGAAAGTAAGAGGATGGATTTCAAGATGTTCATACTTATAAGTTATTTGTTATTGGATGCCAACGGATTATGCAGTTAAGGGGCTAAAACAATACCGCCAATATTCACCGTCGCCGCGTGGCAGCGGCGATGATTGCGTCTTAACCCCTTAATCGCATAATCCCTTAACCGGTATAAGGTTATTTAAAATTCCTGGTTTTCTGCACTTCGGCCATCACCCTAAGCCAGTTGCCGCCCCAAATGGCGGCTATGTCGCGCTCGCTATAACGGCGGCGGAGCAGATGAAGCGTGAAGTTCAGCATCTCGGAAGAGTCCGCCAAGCCTCTTACACCGCCGTCGCCGTCGAAATCCGTGCCTATGCCCACGTGCTCTACGCCCATTATGTCGATGGCGTGCTCAAGATGGGCAATGGCGTCGAGCACGGTTGCCTCCTGCTCGTCGTTGCGCAGGAAACCGTGATACAACGTTATGTGAGCAACACCACCCTTGGCTGCAAGAGCCCGAAGCTGGTCGTCAGTGAGGTTGCGCGGCACGTCGCAGAGCGCCTTGCAGTTGCTGTGGCTGCACACTATAGGCTGGCTGCTGATGTCGAGCGCGTCGTAAAAGCTCTTCTCCGAAGCGTGGCTCATGTCTACCATCACGCCGCATCGGTTCATCTCGCCTATTACCTCGGCACCGAACGCGCTCACACCACCGTGCGTACCCGCACCGCGGGCACTGTCGCAGATGTCGTTGTCGCCGTTGTGGCACAGCGTGATATACACCACTCCGCGCCGTGCAAAGTGCTCCACGTTGGCCGGGTCGTGCTCAATGGCGAGTCCGTTTTCAATCCCGAACATTATGGAATGCCGCCCGGCGCGCTTGTTTCCGTACAAGTCGGCCGGCGTCTCAGCGATGCCAAGGTAAGGAATGTTCTCGTTTACAATGCCTTCGAGCGTGTCAAAGATGTGGTCGGCGTATGCTTTCGGACTGTCAAACCTCGGCGTCACCTTGTCGGCAAACGCCTCGCCGGGCTTGGGCTGCGGCAGATAGGCGGCCATTATGACCGCATCCTGTCGCCCTTCGTCCATCTTGTGAAGGTCAACAAGTATGCGCGGGTCGCGCCGGTCGAAGTGTATGCCCTGCGGAAAGAACATCGGCGTGTCGCAATGCGTGTCCAAAGTGAGCGTCCGCCTGTGAACGGCCTTGGCCTCGGCGAACCCTGCCGCCCGGCCGACAAGCCACTTGAACAGGGGCTGTCCTTCATCACCAAGCCATTCGGGATGCCACTGCACGCCCATGACCGGCTTGAACTCGCTGCTCTCAATGGCCTCTATCACGCCGTCGGGCGACACCGCAGACACCGTGAAACGCCGTCCGCAGGCACGCACAGCCTGATGATGGAACGAGTTGACGGCCAGCGTTTCCATATTATATAAGGTGGAAAGCACCGAGCCTTGAACAATCTTCACCGTGTGGGTGGGCTCGTTACGGTCGGCATCCTGGCTGTGCTTCAACAGCGGAAGGACACCTTCCGGGCCGCAGGCGGGCTTCAACCTGCCAGTAGAAAAGCCTTCGGCGATGTCTTGCTCCACCTCACCGCCCAGCGCGGCGGCCAGCACCTGTATGCCGCGGCATATCCCGAGGATGGGCAACTGGCGGTTGAATGCCAGGCGGACGGTCGTCAGTTCGGCCTTGTCGCGCTCACGGTTGATGGAATGAAGATGAACGGACGGTTCCTCGCCAACCCACAACGGGTTGACATCCCCGCCTCCTGTAAGAAGCAGGCCGTCAATACGTTCAAGCGTGTTGATGATTACATCCTTGTCCGCCAACGGCGGAATGATGACCGGCACGCCGCCAGCCGCAACCACAGACTTATAGTAACGGTCCGCCAGACGCGCCTCGCCGTCGGCAAAATTGCCCGTAAGTCCAATCACAGGCTTATGCTCCGCCTCGGGAAAACGCGAATAGACATCGTCCAGACAGCCTTCAAGGTCAAAGGGTTTCATCGTTATGCACGCCTCCTTACTTCCTCAAATCCTGCGGCACGGGCACTTCCCTCTTGATGCTTTGTTCAAGAGAAATCAGCGTTTCTGTGGCCACCACGCCCGGAATGCCCTGCATCTGGTTGTTCAGCAGGTCCATAAGCTGCTCGTTGTCTCGAGCGTACAGCTTCACAAGCATGGTGTAAGGGCCGGTAGTGAAGTGGCACTCCACTATTTCTGGAATATGCTCCAGACGCTCAACCACGGCCTTGTACATGTTGCCTCGTTCAAGGGTTATGCCCACGTAGGTGCATGTAGAGTAGCCCAGGCTTTTCGCGTTGACGTCAAATCCGCTGCCGGTGATTACGCCGTTCTCAATCAGGTGCTGCACGCGCTGGTGTATAGCGGCGCGCGAGACGCCACACTCCGCCGCAACATCCTTGAACGGTATGCGGGCGTTCTTAGACAAAATGCTAAGAATTTTCCTGTCAAGACTGTCTATTTTTTCCATTTCCTAAGGTTTATGTTTTTGTTTTTCTTACCTGTGCAAGGTTATAATGACATTTTAATTAATGCGAGCAAATATAGTCATTAAAAATGAGACGCGCAACATTTTGACAGTATTTTTCGCCGATTTAGGGCATTATGAAATAAAAAAAGGGAAGCTTTTGACTGCTTCCCTCTTGATTTATTGACAAACGAGTGTTATTTGTCAGCCTTGCCTTTTACCGTATTTTCAGGCTTGGCTACACCCACCCTTGACATCCCCGTGGTGGCTTTCGGCCGAGCCTTCGCGGTTTCAGCCTTCTTTACTCCTACCACTTCGACGGTGAACACAAGCGTGCTGTAAGGCTTTATTTTGCCCGCCGGGCGGTCGCCGTAAGCCAAATCGTAAGGTATGTACAGCTCCCACTTGCTGCCTACGGGCATCATCGTCAGAGCCTCGGTCCATCCTTTGATTACCTGGTTGGGGCGGAACTTTGTCACAGGGTCCTTCCTTTCATAGCTGCTGTCAAACACAGTGCCGTCCAAGAGGCGGCCTTCGTACTTGACGGATACCTCATCAGTCTCACCGGCAACGTCGCCCGTGCCCTTTACGAGCACCTTGTATTGCAGGCCGCTGGGCGTAGTCACCACGCCCGGCTTCTGCTTGTTGGCGGCCAGAAAGTCCTCGCCGGCCTTGCGGGTGGCGGCGTTACGCTCTTCGACGGCCTGTTCAAAAGCCTTGTTGAAATAAGCCTGCGCCTCCTTTTCGGTCATCACGCCGCCATCACCTTGCAGCGCGCTGATGAAGCCTTCGTTGAAAACATGTTCGTCGATGGAATCCTCACGCCCGGCGAACTCGTCTTTGAGGAAAGGCAACATGCGCTGACTTACCATCATGGCGATTTGCTCTCCGGCGTAATAGGCCTTGTTGCTCTCGTCAAAACCTTTCGCCATGGCGTCGCGGTAGCCGCGGATGAAGTCGGCCATATAGGCCGTGTCTACACCAAGGCTTTGCTTCAGATAAGGTATAAGGCCATCTGTACGCACAACACCTGCGGCATAGCTCAACGAGTCGGTGGCAGTCTTGAGCGGCGTAACCATGCCGCGTACAGCCGCGCCGGCGGTCTGCGCCGCCTTGTCCTTACCTTCCGCGGTGCCTGCCCCGGTGAAAAATACGCCCGCCATGACGGCGAGCGTAAATATTGACTTGATGTTCATTCGTTTGATGTTTTAATTACTTGCGGCCTACGCCTACAAGTTCAATCTTGAAGATGAGCGTGGAGAAGGGCTTGATTTGCGGTGTCTCACGGTCGCCGTAAGCCTTGTCGTAAGGTATTACCACCTCCCATGTGCTGCCTACGGGCATGTGTGTGAGGGCCGTAGTCCATCCGGGTATTACCTGGTTGGCGCGCAACTGCACGGGCTCCTTGCGCTCGTAAGAGCTGTCGAACACCTTGCCGTCAACGGTCTTCCCTTCATAATGTACGCGCACGAGCGACGTGTCCTTGGGCATTTCACCCTTGCCTTCCTTGATTACGCGGTAGAGCACTCCGCCGTCAAGCTTCTTCACGCCGGGCTTCTTTGCGTATTCGGCCATGAACTTGGCGCCCTCCGCCTTGTTCTTGCCGTACTGCTGCTCCATCGACATTGCCTTGATGGCCTGCGACTTGGCCTGCCATACCATCTGCGCCTGCTCGGCGGTCATGATGGTCTTCTCGCCCTTTACGCCGCAGATGAGCGCAGCCATGAGGTTCTTCATCGATACGCTCTTGGTCGAGTCGTCGCCGAAGAGGTCGTGGTTGATGGCCTTCACCATCTGGTTTGAAATCTGCTGGCCTATCTGCACACCTGCATAGTAAGCCGACTTTTTCTTGTCGTCGCCGGCGTTCACGCCCACGTTGAGACCCTTGATGAATTCGTCAACGTATGCGGTGTCGACGCCCATGCCCCTTGTCATGTATTCCTTGAGGCTCTGTCCCTGCATTACGCCCATGGCATAGCTCACGGTGTCGATTTCGCTCTTGAGGTTTGCCTTGGGCGTAGAGTTGCCGCAAGACACTAACATTGCGGCAGAGACGGCCGCAACAGCTGCAAATGTAAGTTTTTTCATTAGTTATTGATGTTATTGATATTGATTTATCACACTACTGCTATAAGCTCCACGTCGAACACGAGGGTTGCGAACGGCGGTATAGACGCGCCCGCGCCGCGCTCGCCGTAGCCGAGCTGGTAAGGTATGAAGAAGCGGTACTTGGCTCCTTCCTGCATCAGTTGCAGACCCTCGGTCCATCCGGCTATTACCTGGTTGAGGGGGAACACGGCGGGTTCGCCGCGCTGCACGCTGCTGTCGAACACCGTGCCGTCAATGAGGAAGCCCTCGTAGTGGCACTTCACCTTGTCCGTAGCCTTGGGCTTCTGCCCGTTGCCTTCCTTGAGCACCTTGTATTGCAGTCCGCTGGGCAGGGTCACCACGCCTTCCTTCGCGGCGTTCTCGGCGAGATACTGCTCGCCCTCGGCCTTGGCCTTCTTGCCTTTCTCGGCCATCGCGGCGTTGGCTTTCTCCTCCTGCTTGCGGAAAAACTCCTGTACTATCGTCTGCGCTTCGCTGTCGGCCACCTTGGTTTCGCGGCCTGCCAGCACGTCTTTTATCGCCGTGGCGAAGTCGTCAATGTCCAAACCTGTGGCTCCCATCTGCGCCAGTTGGCGGCCGATGCCGAGGCCCAAAGCGTAACTTAACTTGTCCATTCTTCTAATTTTTGTAATTCTTTTATACCTTATTAAAAACCGTGCAAAGGTAATGTTTTTATCCGATTACGGCGGCATTATTATGGAAATTTCACTAATTTTGTGGGGAAGAAGTATTTATAAGGAGAAAAGGAGTAAGGAGAGAAGGAGTAAGTAAAAAATGACTTGCATTCAGAACTTTAACGCCTTACATATAATCCGACAAGACATTTCTACTTACTCCTTACTCCTCCACTCCTGTGTAAAAATTAGAAAGCCAATGAAAAAACTTTTCGTCCTTACCGGTGCCGGAATGTCCGTAGAGAGCGGACTGAGCACCTTCCGCGACGCCGACGGCCTGTGGGAGAACTACCCCGTGGCGCGCGTCGCCACGCATGAGGCGTGGCTCGAAGACCCCGTCTACGTGAACAACTTTTACAACATGCTGCGCCGCAAGCTGCTTGAGGCCAAGCCGAACGAGGGTCACCGCCTCGTGGCCGCGCTCGAACAGCGGTACGACGTTACCGTGGTGACGCAGAACGTTGACAACCTGCACGAGGCGGCGGGCAGCTCGCGGGTAATCCATCTGCACGGGGAACTGATGAAGACGTGCTCCAGCCGCGACGTTGACAACCCCCACTTCATACGCACCATGACGCCCGGCGACCTCGACGTGCAGCCCGGCGAGAAGGCCGGCGACGGCTCGCTGCTCAGGCCCTACATAGTGTTCTTCGGCGAGGCGGTGCCCAACATCAGCGTGGCGGCCGACTACGCGCGGCAGGCCGACATGTTTGTCATCATAGGCACGTCGCTCAACGTCTACCCGGCGGCGGGCCTCGTGCAGTACGCCGCGCCGCAGACGCCAATATACCTTATCGACCCCAAGCCTGTAATGGCCGCCGGGCGGCATGACGTAAGGCACATACAGAAGGGCGCGTCGGAGGGTATGCGCGAGCTGTCGGCCATCCTTCTTGGAGACGAATAGCGGCTTGGCGTTACGCCGCTCATAACCAACTGAATTCCAACACGTTACAAACAGCCCTGCAAAAGGCCGTCTTTTGGCTTCCAAAAGACGGCCTTTTAGCGTGTCAAAGACGGCCTTTTGCATCGCAATCGACCGTGTTTTGAATTGAGAATGGATAATTGGGAATGTATAATTATGATTACCTTTGAGGGTACATAGCTAAAAGACAAATCATAATTTTCAATTTTCAATTCTCAATTCTCAATTAAAATACGCACTTAAAATATCCCTTTTCTCTTTACCGTGTGCGATATTTTTCTTAATTTTGCGCCAATATGCGAATTTACGGAAACAACAAACAAACATAATGAAAGACATGGAAGACTTTGAAAAAGACGGAATGCGGCTGCCTGACAACGCATTCCGCGAACTGAAAGAGGGCGAGGAGTACCGCCCCGTGATGGACCCGCAGAAGGCTTACCCGGAAGTTAACGGGTGGTCGGTTACGTGGGGCGTGCTCATGACGATGCTCTTCTCGGCCGCCGCCGCGTACTTAGGCCTGCGCGTCGGGCAGGTGTTCGAGGCCGCCATCCCCATCGCCATAATAGCCGTGGGAGTGTCAACAGCGGCCAAGCGGCGCAACCCTCTCGGCGAGAACGTCATCATACAGAGCATCGGAGCGTGCTCCGGCGCAGTGGTGGCAGGCGCAATATTCACCCTGCCTGCCATCTACATACTTGAAGACAAGTACCCCGGCATGGGCGCGTCGTTCATCGAAATATTCCTAAGCTCGCTCCTCGGAGGCGTGCTGGGCATACTGTTCCTCATCCCGTTCCGCAAGTATTTCGTGAGCGACATGCACGGCAAGTACCCCTTCCCAGAGGCTACGGCCACGACACAGGTGCTCGTAAGCGGAGCCAAGGGCGGCCAGCAGGCCAAGCCTTTGCTGCTGGCCGGACTGGTGGGCGGACTGTATGACTTCATCGTGGCAACCTTCGGCTGGTGGAACGAGAACTTTACCACGCGCGTAATAGGCCTCGGCGAGCAGCTGGCCGACAAGGCGAAGCTCGTATTCAAGGTCAACACCGGCGCGGCGGTGCTCGGCCTCGGCTACATAGTCGGCCTGAAGTACGCCTTCATCATCTGCTTAGGCTCGCTGGCGGTATGGTGGCTCATAGTGCCCGTAATGGCCGTTCTGTTCGACGGACAGGTGCTCAACCAGTGGGACCCGGCCATCAACACGGCCGTAGGCGACATGTCTCCGGAGCAGATTTTCACATATTACGGCAAGTACATCGGCATCGGCGGCATAGCCATGGCCGGCGTAATCGGCATCATCAACTCGTGGGGCATAATAAAGAACGCCGTCAGCCTGGCCGCACGCGAGATGCGCGGGGGCAAGAAAGACGGCAAGCAAGTGCTCCGCACGCAGCGCGACATACCCTTCAAAGTCATCGCCATAGGCGCGATAGTCACCCTTCTGGTAGTCTTCCTGTTCTTCTGGATGGGCGTGATGAAGGGCAACATTCTTTTCGCCACGGTCGGCATACTGCTCGTTGCGGTAATAGCCTTCCTCTTCACAACCGTCGCCGCCAACGCAATAGCCATCGTCGGGACCAACCCCGTGTCGGGTATGACGCTCATGACGCTCATCCTCGCCTCCGTAGTCATGGTGGCCGTAGGACTTAAAGGCACGGGAGGCATGGTGGCCGCGCTCATCATGGGCGGCGTGGTATGCACCGCGCTGTCAATGTCGGGAGCGTTCATCACCGATTTGAAAATAGGCTACTGGCTCGGCACAACGCCCAAGAAGCAGGAGACTTGGAAGTTTCTCGGCACGCTGGTGTCGGCCGCTACCGTGGGCGGAGTGATGCTCCTGCTCGACAAGACATACGGATTCGCCAGCGGACAGCTGGCCGCTCCGCAGGCCAACGCCATGGCCGCGGTAATCGACCCGTTGATGAACGGCGTGGGCGCACCCTGGATTCTCTACGGCATCGGCGCCCTCATAGCCATCATATTGACGCTTTGCAAAGTGCCTGCGCTGGCCTTCGCCCTCGGCATGTTCATCCCCATTGAGCTTAACATACCGCTACTCGTGGGCGGAGCTATCAACTGGTACGTGACATCACGCTCCAAAAACGCCGACGAGAACAAGGCACGCGGCGAGAAAGGCACGCTCATCGCCAGCGGCTTCATTGCCGGAGGAGCACTCATGGGAGTGGTTAGCGCGCTGCTGCGCTTCGCCGACGTCAACCTCGTAAACGCCGAATGGCTGGCTAATCCGCTGTCAGAGGTCTGCGCGCTCGTGGCTTACGCCCTGCTCATCACTTACTTTATAAAAGCAACAAAGAAAAGGTGAGAAGGTGAGAAAGTGAGAAGGTAAGAAACAAACAAAACAAGAAGGTGAGAAAGACTGCTGCATTTCAGCATTTCTTTCTCACCTTCTCACTTTCTCACCCTCTCACCTTAACATCATGCGTCGATGTTTGCGTAGGTGGCGTTCTGCTCTATAAACTGGCGGCGCGGCTCCACATCGTCGCCCATGAGCATTGAAAATATCTCGTCGGCCTCGGCCGCGTTCTCGATGGTTACCTGCTTCAGGAGGCGCGTCTCGGGGTTCATGGTGGTCTCCCAAAGCTGCTCCGGGTTCATCTCGCCAAGACCTTTGTACCGCTGGGTGTGTATGCTCTTGCCGTCGTCTACGCCATCCCCGTACTTGTCGAGGAACGCCTGGCGCTGCTGGTCGGTGTAACAGTATTCCTTAACCTTGTTCTTATACGTGCAGAGGTAAAGCGGCGGAGTGGCTATATACAGGTGGCCTTCCTGTATCACCTTGGGCATGAAGCGGTAGAAGAGCGTCATTATGAGGGTGTCGATGTGCGAACCATCGACGTCGGCGTCGGTCATTATGATGATTTTGTCGTAACGCAGCTTGTCGATGTTGGCCTCCTTGTCGTCCTCGCCGTCAACGCCGAAGCGCACGCCGATGCTCTGTATGATGTTCATTACCGACTCGCTCTCGAACACCTTGTGCCACATCACCTTCTCAACGTTCAGGATTTTGCCCCTCAAAGGCAGTATGGCCTGCGTGAAGCGGTTGCGTCCCTGCTTGGCGGAGCCGCCCGCGGAGTCTCCCTCGACAAGGAAAATCTCACACTCCTTGGGGTCTTTGTTCGAGCAGTCGGCCAGCTTTCCGGGCAGTCCACCGCCGCTCATGGGGTTCTTGCGCTGCACGCTTTCGCGGGCCTTACGTGCCGCGATGCGCGCCGTAGCGGCAAGTATGACCTTGTCGCATATCATCTTGGCCTCTTTCGGATGTTCTTCGAGGTAGTATGAAAGAGCCTCAGATACGGCCTGGCGCACGGCTCCCGTCACCTCGCTGTTGCCCAGCTTGGTCTTCGTCTGACCCTCAAACTGCGGCTCGGCCACCTTGATTGAAATTACGGCGGTCAGTCCTTCGCGGAAGTCTTCGCCAGCGATTTCGATTTTGGCCTTCTCGATTTGCTTCGATATTGCCGGGTCGTTGTCGGCGTACTTCTTAAGAGTCGAGGTCAGAGCCATGCGGAAGCCCACGAGGTGTGTGCCTCCCTCTATGGTGTTGATGTTGTTTACGTAAGAGTGG